>WLWF01003301.1_pt1 | contig 10704 bp, 19 predicted proteins | sample 6718331 | NCBI WGS metagenome assembly WLWF01 (sample SAMN12718692, study PRJNA515312) | sponge metagenome | isolation source: marine sponge | host: Mycale hentscheli | place: New Zealand: South Island, Marlborough, Capsize Point | collected 2003-05-01
ACAACTATATCACCCTGTTTAACAGGCGTTGCAATAGCGAGAGGTGTTGATACTACTTCAGCAAATCTATTTACAAATTTCCAACCTTCAACTTTAGTATTTAAAACTAATTCCTTATCACCTATTTTTTTTGTATTAGAATATCTTTCACCTATCGGCTTAACGATAAAATCATACACACTTCTCATTAGTACTTAAGATCATACTCGATTGATATAGCCATGTTAGAATTAAACTTCTTCCAAGGTAATACTTCGTCGTTCTTTTTTATATAAATATTATATGATAAATCTTTATCTTCTAGCAGTATGTGAGATATAGTGTGCCCGCCATATACTTCTTGTCCAACAGAATAGTGCATGGCATCATTTTTATAATCAGATCCAATACTGATTTTTCTTATAATACTACTCACTAGCTTTTGTTTCTTCTGTTTTAGGTGCATCAATCATAGTATAACTACCATCTTCAAGATTAATATTTATACCACCATATTCTTCTTCTAATTTAGCTTTAAATTCTTCTGCATCTTGAACTATTCCGGCATACTTATGTAAAAGACCATGTTTTTGACTTTCTATAAAACCAATTTCTTTGAGATATTTAGTTATATCTTCTTGTTGTTGTTTTATAGTTTTTAGTTGTTCTTCGGTAATTTTACCAGCAACTTTATCTTTTTCATCACAAGATGAACATTTTTCTTCTTTTTTCATTTGAGTTAATTTAATTTAATTGTTAATTTATTAATATAATGCAACCATTTCTGATGCGGTAGTAGTAGAATCGTTTGTATAAACTTTTCTTACTAGCATATTTAAAGTAGTTCCAGCTGGAATACTTTGTATTGTTACTGTTTGATTTGGTGGAGCAGCTGCAAATTCTAATTTTATATCTCCAGTTCCACCTACATATAAATCAAAACCACTATAACCAGGGTCTGCTTCATATATTGCGTTTGTACCAGCATCAGCACCTGTTGTTGGTGCTTGAAGATCAGTACCAGCTAAAGCTATTTCTAATGTACCTGTTATATTAGTTTGACCAAAAGCTGTGTTTAAATCTGATGCACTAAAAATAATTGTCTGTGTAGCAGCGGCCATATTTGGACCAGCTCCTGGATTAGCAGGTGCACCTGGCGCAGCTCCTTGATTTAATCCATCAGGTCGTGTTTGTACAACTCTTACTTTTGTTATAGCACCTGTACCATCTGCTTCAATAGTATAATATGCACCCCATTGTTTATTTTGAACATTAGCAGCTGAACCTAAAAAAGTACCTCCAGAAGCATATGCCGTAACAACTTGAGCGGTTGCAGCTATATTTGCAGTAGTATCTGTAAATTGCCCTACAGGTATACCATCTGCTGAAGCTCCAGGAGCCCTTAATGTAGCAACTGTTTCAATTGCTACAGCATGAGTAGACCCATCGCTTAAATTTTTTTGATAAAATCCCATTTTTATTTATTTATGTTTATTGTTTCCGAATACTTTTTCAACTCCACGAGAACCAAAATAACCTCCTATTACTATAGAAAGAAGTCCAGTTATAGAGTCAAGTGGATAGTGTAAATACCATCCTACTACGTAACTAATTGTTAAAAATATTAAAGTTAATGGACGAACATTAGCAGCAAGCCACGCGCCTGAACGAGCGTCCGCGACCCACCGCCTTGTTGTTCCATCAATTTCAGCCCTTTCTATTGTTAGTTTTTGTAAAGCAATTTCTTTATCTGTTTCAGATAAACTTGTATTACCTGTTATTAATTCTGAAATAACGTTACCTGGTAATATTGCATCTCCAACAATACCTAAGATACTAGGTGCTTTTTCAATAAGGAATTTTCCTACACCAGTATCTTTAAAGGCTTTTTTTTTACTCATTTATTTTTTTACTTTTTTCTTTATTTTGCTTTTAGGTGTTGAATCTCCTGCAAAACCAAGTTTACCTCCTTTAGAGCTAGGTGCTACTAAACTTCTACCACCTTGTGACTTTGATCGTAATCCTCCAGAATAATCAGCTGTTCCGCCTAACATTGGACCTAAATATTTATCTCCAACACTTCCTTTTGACCAATATCCAGATCCTGGCTTATGATCATCGTTGTGATTACTATGCAATGGAGTATCCTTATCTTTATACTGTAAAGCAGAAGCTTTATCGTCAATAGGCATATAGTTCAATAGATTTTTAGCATGTTTACTCATGAATGAACCACCAGCCATTTTTTTACCTTTTCCCATTTTATTTGTTTTTTATGAATGTTTATGTGCTTTTTGTTCCCAACTCAAAGACTTACTACCTTCTTTCATATTAGCTCGAGAATGAATTTGCCATTTATCATTTACTGATTTACGGCTATATACATTTTCATCATCATAATATAAAAGACCAGATTGAATATCATTAATATGAATTTGTTCATGATTAATAACTTCTTGTCTTTGTTTAGAATCTGTTATTTTATTATTAATTAATATGTTTCCATTTTTATCAGCTTTACCAAGTACACCATCTTCCATATCAATCTCATGAACTGGAGCTGTTGCTACGTAAGGAGGAGTATTTAGTTTAAAAGCCATTATTTTCTTGTTGAATATGGAAACATTTTATTTAATGCATCTTTTCTTTGTTGACATCCACAAGGAATATTAAGACCTTCGGAGACAGAATCTACGATGGTCTTAATACCTGTTTTTGTAGTAAACTTTTCAATAGAATCGCCTAATCCTTGGGATTTCATCAACTAATTATTATGCAGTAAATGCTACAGATCTCCAATACATTTGAACTGGAGTAGCTGCTTGATCTTTTCCTAAAATTACACTTGAAGCAACACCACCTGGGTTAGCTGTCATAGCTGATATAAGTGCATCATAAACTGAATCTCCGTCAGTAATAGTTGGTGCAGCAGAACCTCCTTGATCAGTTGTAGGAGTACATTTCCATAATTGAGTAGCTGCATGAGCTCCAACACAGTGAATGTCTAATACATTATTAGCTTGAACAACTACTCCTGTAATATCATCCAAAGGAATAAGTACAGATTTAGGTGCATTTGCAACATCAGTTGCAGTAATGTTAAATTTTATAAATTTTGCCATTTTTGTTATTGTTATTGTTAATGTTAATGTTTATGTTTGGTTAGATTTATACAGTTCTATTCTGTTTTATGTTTTAGTTACTTCTTTAAACTGTCCACCAGCATCACCATAAGCTGCTATTTTTTGTCTCATACTAGATGCTTGATCTTTTCGTTTTCTATGATCTAAAGCTGTTCTTTGAAACTTTTTAAAAGATTTTTCGTCAGCTCTACCTGCAAAATCTTGATAAGAATCATCAGCGCCTTTAAAACCTTGAACATTTAATTTTTTCAAATCGCTATAAGACATATTCATAAGCTCATCACCACTTATTTTTGTTGACTCTTTGTCCCCTAAACGTATGTATCCAGAAAATGGTTGATTTGATTGTAAACTTTCATCAAACATACCTGTTCCTGCTTTAGCATCTTTGTAACTTTTTTCATGAGGCATATAACCACCACCTTTTGTAGTTCCTCCAGCATGATTTGAAATTATACTTACAGGTCTATCTCCTTCTTTATTATAAATAAATCTATTGTCTAGTCCAGCTTTTGGATCTGTTTCAACAATATCTCCTTTGTGATTGCTAAATAAAGGTGTACCTATTCCTTTTTTATAAAATGGTGTTTTACTCATTTTTAGTGGTGTTTTTTATCATATTTCATATCTCCAGCTAATTTAGATATATGTTTTTCATCAGCTGTCATATCAATATCACTATGTCCATGCTTATCATCCCAAAGAACATCTCTTTTAAGATAATCTATATGAGCTGCATCATCTTTTTCAGCGGCATGTACATTATGTTTAGTTACTGGTGTACGAGAATGTCTAGCATTGCCAGAATATTCTCCAAAATGTCCTTTTTCCATAGTTATTTCTTTATTATTATTTATTACTTCTTTTCTTTAAGTTTTACCCATTTAGATATTGTATATCCAATAGTTACGAGCAAAAGTATAAGTTTCAGCCATACTTCTATATCCGTCATAGAAATAGCTAACGCTAAACCGTTTATCAGTAGTAGTTTTACGTCTGGCATTATTATATCTTTGTCCCTTGAGCTATTGATGTAATTGGGTATTTTACTTGCATATCAAGTTTGGAATTAGGGTATTTTAGTACTTGAATACCTTTAATACCTGAACTAGATCCCACTCCGTGGATTCTACCAACTTGATTTAATGGACCATCCCATATATGAGATTCCCCTACAATACCTATTTTTTTATTTTTACTTGCTTTGTTATATGCTTTATCGTCGTGCATGATGATTTGTTTAATTGTTATAGTGCATTTTCTAATATAATTATAAATAAAAATATAACTATACCCGCTATTAAATAGCCTGTCATTATTTATTTTTTATTTTTTTTAGCTATTTTTTTAAAAGTTTTAGCTAAATTATATCTTTTAGAACCAGGAGGACAACTGGGTCCTCCAAATTTTTCCCCTGTACATACTCCTTTTGTACCTCTTTCTTCAATATCTTTTGAAGCTTCTTGCATCCACTCTTTTTTATACAAAGGACTTTTACTTAAAAAAGCTTGATTTCCTCCAATTATTTGAGAGTCTTGTACCATTTGATTAGGATCAGAAAAATCTTGTAAACCAGTTTTTGGCTTTCTAGATCTTTGCACTACATTACCTAAAGATGTATTCATAACAGAAGATTGACCAACTTGTTGTTGTTGTTCTTGGGGTAAAATACTTTGAGCGGCTTGCTGAGCTGCAGTCATTGCACCCATGTATGGTAATGCTGCTTTATCTTTTTTATACTTCATCTTGTTTTATCTTTATTTACGTTTTTTATCGCGGTTATTAAAACTTTATCTGTATAAGTTTTACCGTGCATTATTGAATTCCTTCTTTTACTTGTTGGTACATCATCTTCTCCAAGCATAATTCGGTACATTTTAGCTATTAGTTGTCTACACTTGAAAGAAACTTTATAGATATTATACTTTTGGGTTGTACGGTTTCGATTTCTCCAAACCACAATCCAGTTGTTTTTTATCATTTTGTTCCAGCGTCTATTATCCCAACTGTAAGCATAAGTACCGATCTTAAAATCTTGTTTAGTAAAAAGATCCATACAATCAAAGTATATTAATAATTCTAAATCCGCGTCGTTTAAATTGTTGTTTCTACAAGCCCATTTTCTAATAAGTCTATAATGTTTTAATAGATTTAAATCCTTTATATCTGATGAACTTAATTTTCTCATAAAACTACAACAACATCTTGTAATTTAATAACAGTAAATTTATTTTTATTGAATTCAATTCCGTGACCCGCGTGACGATCATAATAAATTGAATCCCCTTTATTTAAACCTTTTATATCTTCACTAACAGAAACTATATCAGCTTTTCTATATCTAATATCTTCCCTGTCTTTTTCAATAATAAGTAATCCACCTTTAGTTTTATCGGTTGTTACTTTTTCTGGTTTAATTATAATATTATTTCCTATTGCTTTCATCAATTCTTAAATTATTGATTACACAATCAGTTGATAATATTGTAACTGCTACAGATGCAGCATTTATTAAAGCACTTTTAGTTACAAGTAGTGGATCAATAATACCTTCTTTTATCATATCAACAGGTTCACCTGTTACTACGTTTAATCCTTTACCTTTTATTTTACCAAGTATTTCTGGTAAAGAATCTTTAGAACACATTATTCCAGCATTGTCTAAAATTACTCTAAATGGAGATTCTATAGCTTTTAATAAAACTTTTTCCCCATTGTTTTTTGTTTTAATATTTTGCCCAGCATTAAGAAGAGCTATACCACCACCGGGTACAATACCTTCTTTTATAGCGGCTTTTGTCGCACAAATAGCATCTTCTATTCTATCAGATTTTTCTTTTAACTCTATATCTGAATTTGCACCAACTTTTACTATTGCTATTTTAGCTGATAATCTTGCTAATCGTTTCTCAAGTCTTATTACATGAGCAGGATTAGGTTTATTAGCTAATTCTTGTTTAACTGTTTCTATAACACCTAAAACAGCTTTATTGGGTTCACCTACTTGTAATATAGTATCTTTTTCATCAGTTATAGATTTTAAACAACTACCTAAAAATTCAGGTTGTATTAAATCCATATCATCACCAAGATCTTCATTTATGACAGTAGCTCCAGTAAGCATTGCTAAATCATCTAGAGTTTCTCTTTTATTAACTCCAAACGTAGGTGCATTTACAATATTTATTTTTATATTACCTTTAGTTTTATTCATAGCAAGAGTTGCCATTACAGGTGCTTCAACATCTGCTACAATAAGTAAAGGTAGATTCTTTTTTATAACATGTTCCAGTATAGACTGAATTTGTCTTATGTTTTCTACTGGAGATTCTATAAGTAATACTGCGGGGTTTTCTAGTTCTGCAGTCTTTTTTGCTTTGTTAGTAATAAAATGCGGATTTGTCAATCCTTTTTCATATTGTACACCATCAACTAATTCAACTTCAGTTTCAGGTAAGGATGAATGTTCCATCATTACTACGCCTGTTTCACCAACAGATCTAAATGCATCCCCGATAATTTTTCCAAGGGTTGGTTCGTTGTTTGTAGATATAGTAGCTATTTGATCAATCATATCACCTTTTACAGGAATAGATATTTTTTCTAAATATTTAACTACTTTTTTTACAGCTTTATTGATATTTTCTTTTAATTCTCTAGAATTTATATCAACTCCCTTTGCTTCTTCAAGTATAGCATGAGCTAATACTGTTGCTGTTGTTGTGCCATCACCTGCTTCTGAAACTGTTTTTCTAGCAGCTTCTTTTAAAAGTGTAGCACCCATATTTTCTACAGGATCTAATAAAACTATTGAATTTGCTACAGTAACCCCGTCTTTAGTAATAATTGGGTTACCTTTATCATCTTCAAGTAAAACACACTTGCCACTAGCCCCTAAAGTGGAGCTAACAGCTTGCGTGAGTTTATCGATTCCTTTAAATACTTGATTCTGAGCATTTTGCCCAAAATTAAGATTCTTGACTATTAAGTCTGGCATATTAAATTAAATTTGATTTGATTTATTGAATTTATTTAAAGGTCTTAACGACTTTTGGACCGTTTAAGAACTCTACTTTTTTCTCGTAATGCTTCACTGAAGCCATTACAGCTTCTTCAGCACCTTCGAGTGTTTCTCTACGGGTTACATCCATCCACTGTTCAGTTTCAAGATCTTGGTATTCAGTTTGATAAAAACCATTAGGTAATTGGGTTATTCGCCAATTCTTCTTCTCTGCAATTTGCTTCCAAAGGTTTTGGGTTTTTTCTGAAATTTGTGGTTGACTATTCCACGAATGAGTCTGGTAATAAAGTGTCATAAGGTTTTGGTTTTAATTGTTTGACATTTGGTTATAAATATATAGTTACTTGTTTTTCCTTGTTTTTAAGTGAATTTTTAATTACAAACTACTTCGTTATATAATTCTGTTATTTGAGCATCACTTAAAACACTTTGATATATTCTTAATTGATCTATTTCGCCAGCAAAAGGATTTCCTGTTCCATCACCTCTACCAGTTCTAAAATAATCATCAGTATAAGTAGTCCAAGGATTAGCTGTACCATTAGTCCATGTAAGAGAACTTTGTTTAAAAGTTGCTGAAGAAGTTACATTAACTCCATCTACAAATAACCCCAATAAACCTCTTGCCGATCCTGAAGTTGTACCATCTGAACTATATGTTACAGCTACATGATGCCATGTATTATCCGCTACAACTTGAGATGTATATGCATATGGTGCTCCTGCGGCTGAAGGATTTCCACCATTACTTCCCCCTGCAGAAACTGCAAAATATAATTTATCGCTGTTAACATACAACGTAGTTCCACTTCCACTACTCCAAACAGTATTTCCGGCTATATGTTGTTCAGCCCCATTATTTGTTGTTTTTATCCAAGCAGAAATTGTAAAAGTTTTAACAGTTGTAGTACCTAGCAATGTACCAATTAAACCAGAAGTAGCAAAATAATTACTACCACTAAATCCACTAACTCCATTGTCAAACTTTCCAGCGGAATATGTTAAAGTACCTACGGTTGTTTGATTATTACTAGCACACGTATCATTACCATTACTTTCAAATTGATATAAAGCAGTTGCTGTTGTTGGATAATTACATATACAAACAGTAGGTTGACCTGTTATATATTCATCTGCTATTTGAAGCCATGTACTACCATCATAGTATTCTACGTAACCCGTTGTTGTATTTAATCTAAATTCACCTGCATTTAAATTAGTAGACGGTTGTGCTGCTGTATTTCCTGTAGGTATTACAGTACCAGAGGTATTAGCACTTGATGTACTATCATTTGGAAAATCTAAAAGTTCTGGTGTTGTTATCTTTGTTATTGACATATTCTAATTATTAAGGGCAATAAACTTCATTATATAATTGAGATATTTGTGCTGGAGTTAATACCGATTCAAAAAGTCTAAATTGACTAATCGACCCATTCAATCCTTGTCTAGTATAACCTGTATCTCCATACCCTCCTATCATATCATAAACCGACGCTGTTCCCGCGGTCCATGATCCACTTACGCTAGCAACTAGTTGATTATTTAACCATAATTGTATACCATCTGTTGTACTTCGTGTACATACAATATGATACCAAGTATTTAAATCTACTATTCCACTTTCAGCTGTTTGAATTTGTCCTGCTCCAGGTCCCCAACTTTTCCATGCTATTGTATTACCCGCGACTTGTTGATCTGTAGCTAATGTCCAATATGAATTTGACCATCCTGAAAATATATATCCATAACATAAAGCATTATTACTACACGCACTATAACTTGCATAAGAATACTGTTTTAACCATAAAGAAATACTAAAATCTGAAGTATTATAATCAACTCCTAATCCGGAAGACCAACCAATTCTACTATAACCTAAAGAACTGTACGGTCCAAGCGCGCGAAATCCTTGTCCAAATTTACCTTGTGTATAAGAAATACCCGTAAGATAATCCGGTGTGGTATTCCCACATGCATCTATAATATCTCCATTAAACGTATATAAACATCTAGCTGTAGTAGGATAATTACATATAGAAGTTGTGCACTTAGTAAAATCTTTCCAACCACCTGAATTAAAATGCTCCATTTGGCCTAAAGTACTGTTATATCTTAACATACCAATTTCTGCTCCTGGGGGTGTATCATTTTTAAATGTTATTTCACCACTACCTTCTTTAAATACTAAAGTATCAGTAGAACCACTTGTAAAATGTGTTTGTATATCATTTTCTTTTTGCCAAAGATCATATGCCTGTTGTGCTGTTAAAGTACTGCTATAAATTCGTACTTGGTCTAACTTACCGTCATAATAATCTGTAGTTCCTTCTCCAATTCCAAAAGCAGTATTTGAAACAGGATTAGAAAAATAAGTATCAGTAAAAAAAGGCATACTTATATTAATACCATTAACATAAACTGTTGGTGCTCCAGTAGGATCAATTACACACACAATATGACTCCAAGTGTTTAATTCTATTCCAATTGTAGAGTCATATATTGCAACATCAGATGCCCCATTTGTTTTTACTCTATATATTCTTAAACGTTTTATACTAAGATATTCATAAAAATAAATAGCACTTTGTCCTGCAACCCAACTTCCACCTGAATACCAGTTTCTAAAAACACAATGACCTCCAGTACTTATTGTATCAGGATACGCCCAAAAAGAAATAGAATAATCACTAGCAACAGAACTTGGAATTTGTCCTGCATATGTAATTGTACTACTACTTCCATTAAACTCTGCACATTCTCCAAACTTACCATTTACATAGCTTATAGATGTATCAAAACCATTATAAGTTATAGGATTCGCAACTGAATCTCCATTAAAATCCCATAAAGCAAATGTAGTTGCTCCAGATGGAAAACTCATTTCAGCAGTTGTTAAATCAGATGATGTTTTAAGTGGTGGTAAACTCCCAGGTTTAGAATTATTATAAATATCTGTTATATCACTTAATGTTAAAACACTATTATAAGTTCTTGCTTGTTCTAATAATCCTGTATAATGATAAGTAGGAAAATTAGTATAATTACCAAAAACTAAGGGATGACCGACCTGCGCACTTGTACCTATAGCAAGACTAAGTGCTTCACTTGCGTCGATATATGTCTTCATAGTGTTACTTGAATTATTTTTAACCAAAACGATATGATGCCAGTTTCCATCATTAACAGTAGTTGTAGTTTCTCCATCAACGGCACTTCCGTAATTAGTCCATATTCTCAAAGTTCCTGTTGTTGTAGAACTTATTTCGACCGCAAAACCATAAGCTCCTGCAAAATTATCAGCAGTGTTAATATTATAAAAATAAATACCAAAATGATGACGCATGGAAAAAAAAACATTTAGCAAGACAAAAAAAATATTATTATAATAGAAAAGAAAGAGAAAAAAAAAAGAATGAAGAAAGTATAAAGAATGCCGACTAAGGAAAATAAAACATTATATAAACCATTTGTAAGTAAAAACCCTAAAAAGAAATATTCTGTTTATGTAAAGGGTGCTAATGGAAACCCTAAATTAATTCATTTTGGAGATAGGTCAAT
>WLWF01003303.1_pt1 | contig 10701 bp, 24 predicted proteins | sample 6718331 | NCBI WGS metagenome assembly WLWF01 (sample SAMN12718692, study PRJNA515312) | sponge metagenome | isolation source: marine sponge | host: Mycale hentscheli | place: New Zealand: South Island, Marlborough, Capsize Point | collected 2003-05-01
ACTGTACGCCAAATTCTTGAGGAAATCCAAGAGCAGTTGTTAATGCAGTTAAACTGTTAGCCAACACTTCATTATTACTTGTCCTAGTACCCATGAAATGAAATTTAATTGATTTTAAGTATCAACTAATAAACTATTTGATTTTAATGTCAAGAATTAAACTGCTAGCTTAGTTAAATCAAAACTAACAATCGTGTGTCCTTCTTCGGTTATATCAATAGATATGCCGTTTTTCTCTGCCGTTGCTAATTTTAGATTGTTGATTAATGATTTTCTTTCTTTTCCCTCTCTTAAAGTTCCTGAAAGGGATTGTCTAGTGTAGCCCATATAATCAGCAAAATCTTGCTGGGTAATTTTGTTAGTCTTTAATACTTCTTTAATATCCATTGTCAAGAAAAAAATTAATAACTAATTCCATTTAACAAGTTTTATTTTAAATGTCAAAGGTTTTTACTTATAGTGTTTTAAATTGATTTTATAAACTCTTTTGTTGTTTTCATAGCTTCAAATCTTTTTGCATTTAGGGTTTTAAAGACTACCGCTAAAGATGGAGCTAATTATCTTATTAAATGGTTTTATTAATTGCTCTGGCATTTTGAATACTGTTCTTTTTTTCTTAAAAGCAGTAGGTTGCTCAACTTTCTCAAAGGCAACTATTTTTTCATTGGTGTATCTAGGGGCAAAAAACTTATTACCTGCGATCGAGTATTCTAACTCTCTAACCTCCACTAACTCATCTGTTTGGGTCACAAGTTTTTCCTGGCTAATAAACCTTGTTTTTTTAACCAAACAATAATAAAAACCAAGCTCTAAATTTTTAAATCTTTCTGCTTCAATATCGGCTTTACATTTCATATTTTGTTATGTTTAAAGTTACAATGATTTTTATATCCCATGTTTACTATTAAACCTATCTCGCCATATTTCCAAATCTAGAATATTATTCCTTTCTTCTATAAATGCTAGGAGTAGCAATAGATTATCATAATTTCTGCCAGCGAGAGAAGGTGCGCCTCTGCACTCAACTATCTTTTTTAAGATTTTCTTGATTAGCTCCCAAGTCCCATACTTAGCCTTAAATAAATCTTTTAAAGAGCATAGATAATAAGAAGAGCCTTCTGCAACTGTAATCTTTATTTTATCATCCTCAATATCAAAGTATGATTTTATAAATTCCTCTGTGATTTTCATAAATTTAAATCTTTTCTGTGAACAAAACAATCATAACTACTGCAAAAATTAGGTCTTGCTGTTACTGATTTATTAAATTTCTTACAATTGCCCTCTAATCCCTTAATTCTCTTAAAATATCCGCAATCATTACAATCACTATCTATTTTTTGACACTCATAAGATTCTTCTTTTTCTCCTTCTTGTTTGCAATCTTTACAACAAATTGACCACAATGACCACCAATAACTTTTGGTAATAGTTATGTTATTAAGTGATTTACCTTTACAAAATCTACAAAAGGCATTAAAATTAAGGGGTGGCTTGCATTCAATCTTAATTCCTATCTTCTTTAATACGAGATTTATTTTGCCTCTTGAATAGATTCTGGCTATCTTTTCCCTGCCTTTGTGATTAATAGCTTCTATAAAAAGTTTTTCTAGTTTCTTTTTGTCGTTTCTAAGTGTTAAAGTTTTCATACTTTTATAATATTCTAAAAACCGCTAATGTCAAATCTTTTTACAAAAAATGCTCTAAAATACGGGGTTTTAAACTAAACTTTTTACATTTAGGGTTTACAAAACATCTAAGATTGATACTTCGTTATTAATATAATCAACTAAAGCATACCTAACTGCATCAATTCCATGATCCCAGCCAGCAGCATCGTTTACTTTAGGTAAAACTTCTTTGGTTTGGCGGTCTATTTTATAAGAATAGTTCTGAAATTCTTGTAAAATATTCGTGCAACGCTCATGTATAATAATCTTTTTAAAGCTTTTCAAATATTCTATACCATCAACTACTGAATTTTCCCACTTACTAGCACCCTCAATATTATATCCATTTCTTGCAACATAAGATATCGTTTCCGGTCTTGAGCAATCACCGTAAATATTCCACTCTTTAGATTGTGGAACTTTCTTAAATAATTCTGGTATGTTATCAATTTCTGTTTGATAGCCGTAAACCTCATGATCTATGTAAAGGCAATCATCCATTATAAAACATCTAATTAATGTTGTAGGGTCGTTAGCAAAGCCCCAATCTGCACCAAAAAAGAATCTTTCTTGATACATCATGTGTTCTGGTGGGGTCTCAAAGTCTTTCACTTCATAACATCCACTAAATATAATCTCTTCGGGGTTTCCTACTGGTATTCCTTCATATTCATGCTGGTACGCTTCGTAGTTATTAGCTTTCAATCGTTCAGCTATTTTAAAGAACTCTTCACCTAGCCAATGTCTTGGCACTTGTTCGTAGTGTGAGTGATGAATAAATCTATCAGGGTTTTTATATTTTAGCTCGGTATATATCCAATGGTTAGGGTTTCTGGGTGGGTTAAATGTAAATATCGTAATGAACTTCTCGCCTCCTCTTGATACTGATTGTCTTACACTTCGTATTTCTTCCATTCCGCTAAACTCCTGAAGTTCTTCAAACCATAATATTTTAAAATATCCTCTTTGCGCCTTGATTGATTTGATTTTAGCTTCATCATCAAGCCCCCTCATTAATATCTTTTGTCCAGTTGGTTTATAGGTAATTTCAGTAGGTGATTTAATATGATCAAATTTGTGGGTTTTCTGGAACTTATCAACTGCAAATAGGATTGTTGGTAATATGGAATCTCTTAATGTATTGCCTGTTTTTCTAAATGCTATTGCGTTAGCGTTTGAGTCGCTTATTAGGTTTAATATTATCTCTTGTGCTGCGAATGTTGATTTTGTGCTACCTCTTCCGCCTTTGAACCAGAACTCAGAAAATGTTTCATCTCTTATTAAGCAGTGTGGTTCGTGGAATTGTGGAGCTATTTCATCGCTTAGGTTTAGTTCTTTTTGCATAAAATTTATTGTTCTTCACCCCATGGAGCAATAGCATTTTACCCTTTATTTATAAGGGTTCAAATTTTTGGTCTTTTTCTATTAAAAAACTTCTCCTCTACACCCTTTATGACAACACATAAGAATAAAACCCCTATTGCTAGTAATAGACCACCATAAAGAGGAAGTAGAACAAGCCACCAACTCCAAGTTATTACAGATAATAATTTTAGTGTTATAAAAATTAGTCCTAATAGTCCTAAAAATGTCATATTTATTTTGATTTTGGTTTTATATTATCCTTAATAATAACATCAACAGCCATATCTTTACCGTCTTTGCCTGTATTTTCAACTCTTAAACTAAATTCTTCTTTTCCTTTCCTTTCTGCATACCATTTTGCGGTTGAGACATCACCGTCATTCAATGATTTATTGATTACAAGTATTGATTTAATTAGAGGCTTTTTCTGCAATGATTTACAATGCTCCGAAAATTGAGGATTTTTCTTACAATATTCAAAATAAGTTGAGTGGCTTATATCCGCCCAAATGCAAGCATTATTTACACTAAAACCTTGAGCAAAGCCTTCTTTTAATTTACTTAGTGTTAAATCAGTCATTACTGTCTTTCTTCCAGCTCCTTTTTGATTCTTTTTTTTAGTCATTTTTACCCTCTTATAATTGTTTAATTGAATTATACTAAATTGATTTTTGGTCTACCAGTTGGTTTAAATTTCTTAAATTTGACACATTGTAATTGTTTTATTTTCCATTCAATGAATTCCAGTAATTTACTTTTAAGTCCATTGATATAAATAGAATCATTCTTCTTTATAGCATAGTTAAATTGAGTCTTGGAAAGTCCAGCAAACTCAATAAATTCCTTAGTTTTAAGGTTATGTTTTTTTAATACTTCTATAATCATGGTATATTATTTTAATATAGTTTTTTCAAATGTTAGTAATTGCGTTCTTCTACCAAACTTATTTGACACAACCTCGGCTCTTTCATTTAAGGCTTTTATTATTGGTGCTGCCTTATCTCTAGCCTCTTCTAGGCTTATTGCATAAGTATGGTAGTCTAATCGTAATTGTTTTAAGTAGTCTAATCGTAATTGTTTTAATTTTTCTGAAAGTTCCATAAATATCTTTAGTAGTTAGTAATAGATATTATCTTAAACTATTAGTTTTACTATGTCAACTAAAAAGATTAATTAAATTATTGGAGCGTGTAGGTCGGAATCGCACCGCCTCTTTCTAGAGGGTATCTAGATATGCACTATTACATTATACACGCCTATCGGCTAAACTTATTTTTTCCCCTTTATACATCCCTGCATTCATTTCATCTATCTTGCTAAATGGTAATATTGGAACAGCTAATTCGCAAGTTTTATCTATTAGATAGACATATTTTAACTGCATACCCATTATAGGCTTCCAATCTCTAAACTCCCTTGACATCTTTAGGTGGTGAGCTTGAATTATATGCATATTTTCGCCAGTCTTAGGATTTGTTCGCAAGGCTGTGTTTTTAACTATATCTATTAAATAAAATCCACTTGCTCTATAAATAGTTCCGTCACCACATTGACAGCCATCAGCAAAGCTAATTACCCATTTTATATGAGGATAATGCTTTCTTATTAATTTCATTGCTATTGCAATACACCTGCTCTCGCTGTTTCTTGGTAATAAATCACTAAAAGCCATTCTATTTAACTCCAAAAAGCCGTTCCAGCTTGTATTCTTTACTAACTTTATAGTGCCCTTCTTGTTTATACTGTGCCCAAACTGCATAACTCCACCCAGTATTCCATTTAAAAAGCAACCAAAATGAAGATTACTATTTTGCACTACTTTCCCGCTATAATGGTTCTTTTTTACGAACGCCCTTGCATCAGCAGCTCCTATTGGTTTTACGATTATCTGTTTAGCCTTTCCCATTCTTTAAGTATTGTGTAAAGAGCATTGCCATTACTGTTTTCATTTCCCAGTGTCTCTATATATTTATACACATCTTTTTCCTTTATTTCAACTAGTTTTTCCTTTATAAACTCCGCTTGCTCATCAGCTAGAGTAAAAGTTATTTGCTGAAACGGTTCTTTATCTCCATCTGCTAATTCTGGCATCTTTACCTCCTCTATATTCACATCAGGCACTTCTAAACCCCAATCATCTAACTCACCTAGGTCAAAATCATTTCCTAATAAATCCCAGTCCCACTTACCAGCAGTATTAGCATTTGCCCTAATTAAAACCTCTTCTTCTTGTTTTGGTGTCAATAATCTATTTGGAATGTAAACATCAACTTCCTGCTCTCCCATTTCTTTTAATTTTAAAACTCTTGCATGCCCACTCAATATAGTTCCATTTTGATTAATATTAATTGGCTGCATGAACCCAATAGAGTTAATAGAATTTTCCAAATCTTTCATGCCTTTTTCAGTAAAGTTTCTTGGATTATTCTTGTGAGGAATTAAGTTTTTTAACTTTTTTGTTTCTATATTCCAAATTATACGATTATTACTTTCTGTCATTTTAAATACTAAATTGTTTTTATGTAATTTTTCCAGTCTCCACCCTATGGACAATTGGCATTTTGCCCTTTATACTCAGGATTATAAATAATTTTATTTTTCATCTCCTCTTAAAAATCATTTATTATTGTCATTCTATCTACTAGTGCGTTTACCATTATATCAATCCGTATAAAAAATCATGATACAACTCCCTTTCAAATCTTCTTTTTGCATTATATAATCTTAATTGCACTTCCTCTGATTCACTTGTAGTAAATATTGTCTTCTCATCTTTTTCAAGTAGAATCATTCTATCGCAAACTATTTTTATTTCTAGATTATCGTGCGAGCGAGATTCAGGAATTATTATTTCTTGATTCTTATAATAGAAGTGTATACTACCCTTTAAAGGCGGCATGTTGCCTGGTTGGCAAGGTTTATAATCATACTCAACTTTAGAATCTATAGTTAAATTATGGTTAATATTACTCACCCAAAGCCTCCTTATAGGTTTCAAGTAAATACTGCTCTTCCTCTAGTTTACTAGGGTCTTTAGCTCTTTCTTTAATTATAGTTCTAATAGTTTTAATGTCAAATCCAACCGCTTTAGCCTCGTCACAAACTTCTTTTATCCTTTCAAATATTTCAGTTTTTTCAGCTTCGTAATTTTCAATAGCTTCTATGTATTTTTTTAGTTGTTCTCTTGTTTCGTTATTTATTATGTCAGTCATTTTATTTTAATTAATGTTAATAAATTTTATCTGCCAATCCCCAATCAATAATTTTTTGACCCCTAACAAACAAGGAATCATCTTTTATTACTTTTTTCAAATCAGGAATACTAGCATATTTCTTATAAGTATTTCTGACAAAATCAAAGTGAGCTTGCACAAATTCTGTTTGACGCTCCAATTCTATATCGTTTGTAACAAAAGTGCCACCACTACCTAAGTGGCACAAGTGTTCTGTAGACTCACTTATAAATCTACTTCCTTTCGTTCCAGAGCACGCTAACATTGAGCCACAAGAAAAAGCATAGCTTAGTACTCTAGTTTCTACTACAATGCCATCTCTTTTTGCTTTTTCAATCATGCCTAATAAGTGCATTAGATATTGACTATATCCACCATAAGAAGAAATATCAAAAATAATTTTTCCATCTTTTTTTTTGCTTTCTTGGTCTATTAATTTATAAAGTTGTGGCACTACATGATGGGAGATAGACTCATCAAAAATACCATGAATAAAAACCGTATCATCTCGAACAAAGTTTAATATTATATCTTTTGAGTGGTCTTTCTTATTATGATTTTCTGTAAATATTTTATTCATTTTGTTTTAATTAAATTTCTGTTTTAGTGGAGAATTTGATTATTATTATTGCTAGTAATATTATTAGGTGTTTCATTTCTTAAAAATAGATTTAATTCTTTTTCTTAGTGATTGAAATTTAGAAAAATCTTTTAAAATAGAATCTGGTTTAAATTTATGAGCAAATCTTCTTTTAATCTTTCTTTCTCCTATTACTTTTGCTGGTACTCCGCCAACTATTGAGTAAGGCTCTACATCCTTAGTTACTACTGCACAAGTTGCTATTACTGCTCCATCTCCTATTTTAACTCCTCCTTTTATTCTGGCTGAATCTCCTATCCAAACATCATTTCCTATTTCAACTGGATGAGATACATCGTTAAATAGTGCAACATATTGCTCATTATTAGTCTCCATAAAAGACTTAGTATAAAAGAAGGGGCTTGTTGATATCCTGTCCATTGGGTGATTATGTAGCCCTATACTAACATTGTTAGCTATTGAGCAGAACCTACCTATCTTTAGTTTAGAGTAATACGCAAAGTTTCTTCCTACGTAGCTATATAACCCCACTTCAATATCATTATGTAAATAATCGGCTGTAAATTTACATGGTAACTCAAATCTAACATTGGGCATTCTATGAACACCCATAATATCTGTGTCAAAACCTATTGCCTTTAGTTTCTTTCTAGTCTTTTTATTAAAATTGATTTTCATATTCTTTCATAATATTGTTTAAATGAAATAATGCTTTTTCTTTGTAATTAGACATTTGCAATTTTTTGTTTAATTTTTGCTATATTTTCTGGCTTTAATAAGCCTTCAACAATATTTCTTTCTTCGTTAATATTTTTCGAATTTGTCGCTAATATTTTTTTAAATACCTTGTCAATATTTTTTGAATTTGGCTCAATTCCATTTTCTAGCATTTCAAGAGCTATTCTTAAAGTCATTGATTTACCGCTTTTAGTTAATTTTGTATTTTTGTTTTCAAAAAATTTTTTAGTAACTGACATAATATTTTTTATTTAATTGTTAATAACTTTGTTACCTTTATACTAATACTATGTATCAGTTATGTCAAGTCTTTTTCTTAAAATTAATTCATTTAATTTATCAATTGTGTTTGGGTGTGGTTTTCTTTTACCTTGTTCATAGGCTCGTATTGAGGCTAGGGAGCATTTAATTAAAGGGGCTAGCTCTTCTTGGGTGTAGTTTAGTTCGTTTCTTTTTTGTTTAAATTCTTTTTTGTTCACAATATTTGTTAATTATTTAGTTAAAGTTATACTACTACATAGTATTAGTAATGTCAACAACTAAAATTAATAAAATGCATTATTTTTTCTTTTCAAGATTTTTGTATTTTTCTATAATTATTTTATTCTCTGTTGCATTATAGCAATTAAGTAGCTCTTTATAAAATTCCAATAATCTGTTTAGTTTATCTGGGTTGCCTCTAGGAGAATTAGCAATATGATTAATTTGTTTATGAACTCTGTCTATTGTTGCCTTCATTGAATATTTTCAAGTAATTTGTTAGTTAATTCAATTAAATCATCTTGGCTAAAATTATCTTCTTCCCATTTCTTCAATGGTATGTTGTGTATTCCTTTTGTTCCTGTGTGGCAACTTTCGCAGATTGCCATTGTAAACAAATCACTTGCTTTTAATCCAATTCCCATCCCTATTTTATGATGGGCAATAGTTCTGTTTCTTTGCGGTCTTCCTTTGGCAAAGCAATTTACGCAGGGTATTTCGTGAATATCTGACAGTCTTTTTTTGTCTTTGTAGCCATTTCTAAATTTAGGTTCTGGCTTAATTAAGTTAATCATCATTTAAAAAAAATAGATAAATATTCTCTTGCAAAACTTTGATAATGTTCTTTTAAACCCTGGGAATTTAAAGCCAAGCCCATTCTATAACTTATATCATGGAAACAATAATTACACCTCCAAGCATTCAAATCTCTTTCATGGAATATATGACTTAGTTTATCATCATAAATATTAACAAGATCTACACCTGAATCATTATTGCAGTTAGGGCATTCTACAAAGATCTTTTTACCTTTTATGTATGGGATAAATTCTGTGTCTGGCACTAATAAGTAATTTTTACCCAATTCAACATTTATTTTTTTTGGCTTAATTAAGTTAATCACTTTTAATGTTTTCATTTTTATTTATCTTAAACGATTAAAGTTATTATTTCAGCGTACATATTAGAATCTTCTTGACTTCTCCAATGACAGTAACTTCTATCATAAGATAAATAGAGTTCTTTTTTAATATGGTCTTTGGCTTGTTTTTTGGTTCTAAATAACCACCTATTATCAATATAATTTTCATAACTCTTGTATTCTACTAGATAGAATATCCACTCTCCTTGTTGTTTGGGTTGGTTAATCTCACAATAATATTCAAAACATTTCAACAAAACACCCTTAAGCTCTCGTTGACCAGATTCTATGTATCTGATATGTCTATCATTTTGTAAACCTAACTCTTTGGCGAATTGCTTTTGAGTTAGGTTTAGCTCTTTTCTTTTTTGTTTAAATTCTTGTGGGGTCATGTAATATCTAAGTCTTTTAACTTACGATGTAACCAGCTTCAATAAAGCCATCACCGTCAATAACTATTTGCTTACCTTCTTTTGTAATTTTAGTATCTAGGGTTGAAGTAAGTGTTTGACCGTAAAAATTAATAGTAAATTCAACTAATTGATAAAATAAATTTTCATCTCCAGTTGGAGCTTTAACTTTTTCTAGTTTTTTGATTTTTAAGTTTTTCATAGTTTTTCCTTTAATTTAATTAATAAAGTGGCCCCATTTGGCCCTACAACCTTAAGTAGTTAAATATATTATAGGAACTCATTTCCTATATGTCAACACTTTTTTTAACTTTTTTTAATCTTTTTCTTATGTTATTTTTGATGCTTATCACTTACACTCAATTCGTTAGCATAGTTAATTAGCTCTCCTTGTCTAATAACATATTTAAGATTTTCTTTTCTTAGCTCTTGGTTTTGTTTCTCTAGAACAAAACTTCTAGTTTCTAGTCTTTTTATAATTTCTTTATTTGAAATAAATATCTTCCAACTATTTTTTATAGATTTTAACATAGTTCACTAATTTAATTTATTTAATGACATATTTTTTATAATTAAATATTTAAGCTACCTTGTCATAATTAATATTACTTGTTATGCTTCTTAATAAATCTAATAATAGCATCAATAATTACGCTTGTTTTAGTGTTTCTTGCTCCAATATATTTTTTATTAGAAGCTTTAAGAGTTACATCAAAGACTTCTAAAAGATTCTCCTCAATTTTAATATTAATATTCTTGTTTTTTTTAGACATATCATTTTTTTATTAAATTTATTGCTCGTCTTTCCGAGCTGTCACCTACACTTCTATTCCAGTAATTGTGTGTCAAAGGTTGCGATCTGTGGGGGTTGAATCCCGCTAACGATTGTCTTAGACAAATCTCCATGACTTCATGGATGGACAGATAACAATATTATTAATTAATTATTTGTTAATGTCAATACCTAATAAATAAAAAGTAAAGTGTCTTGTTTTGAATAAGTTAATAAATAGTAAATAAAAAGTATTGACATATTAAATCATAAATGTAATACTGGTTTTGGGAGTGGTAAACTCTAAAAGGCGTGGTAAACCTAATATTAGTAATAAATTTAATTTTTTATGAAAGAAATAATTTTTAGTAAATTAATTTTAACTGAACTTGCTGCTTATTTTATTTTATCAATTTTAATTTTTTAATTATGAGAGTAGAAAATTCAATATCTATAAAAATACTACTGAAAAGGATTGAACTAAGTGATTCAAATATCCTTAAAGTTCTT
>WLWF01003306.1_pt1 | contig 10694 bp, 14 predicted proteins | sample 6718331 | NCBI WGS metagenome assembly WLWF01 (sample SAMN12718692, study PRJNA515312) | sponge metagenome | isolation source: marine sponge | host: Mycale hentscheli | place: New Zealand: South Island, Marlborough, Capsize Point | collected 2003-05-01
GATTATATATATATTATGATGATTGCCGCATAACAATAGTCAAATTTATTTATCATTTCCCCGTTAGTTTTAACTTTTTAAAATCTCTAGTTTTTAAAATATGTCACATGAAGACGTAACTAACATTTGTATAGATAAAACGTTAACTGATGAAGAAATGTTGGGAAAGGAGGGTGAACATTTTAATCAAGATCATTATCGGTTAATTATTACAGAAGACACAGATGTCTATAAACCAGATGGTGGTATCCTACTTAGATTCCGTAAAAATGTCATAGACCCAAGTTTTACTAAACCAGCGATGGAAAGTTTAAGGAAAATTAGTATGAAGAGACATGATAACAGAGGAGCACCTGCTGGACCTTTAGATTGGAATAGAATGCCTAATTATGTAGGTGGTTGGTTTAAAACTTTTAAATTTAGAACTCATTATACTAGGAAAAGTAATAATCAGAAATCTAAACACGATATTTCTAACCTATCACCCTCAAATGTAATTGGTTATTTTGACCGAAAAGACAGAAATGATCCATTGGGTTTACCATGTCGTCTAACCGCTTTTTCTAAACAGGAAACTGAAAAATGGAACCAAACTATCCCACTAATACAACAAGTCTCCAAGCAATTCCAATTATTAATGCCACAAGAATTTGATAGACAACTCACTAGAGCTAATTTATCCAAGGATTTCATCATAAAGGATACGTGTTTTTCAACCATCACTGTAAACTACAGTTGGAGAACTGCTTGTCACCGTGATAAAGGTGATTACCAAGATGGTTTTGGTAATATTATCGTTTGTGAAGACCCAGATAATCCAAATAAGTACCAAGGCTGTTATACTGGATTTCCTCAATATGGTGTTTGTGTTGACGTTCGGGAGGGAGATTTCTTAGCGATGGATGTTCATGAATGGCATTGTAATACCGAATTTGTGGAGTTATCTGAACCAAAACCCTACTTATCTTTTAAAGAAAGGGATATTAAAAATAGTTGGCATTTTAACAGACTTTCCTTAGTATGCTATCTTAGAAACAATATGCATAAATGTACAGAAAGAATTGAAATGACAAAAAAACAATATAAACTTAAGGAATAATATTAAGGCTTAAAAGATAATGCCGAGTGTAAACCATGTGTGATTATTCCAAGGAAATTATTGAAAATTCAAGAAAATCAAATAAACCCTGGGAACCTCTATATAAATTCCTAATAAATAAGTGCCACTGTCCACATTGTCAGGATACTTATAAAAGGATAGAGGCCACAATAAAAATAAGAAAACTATTTCGCAGAAAATTAAAAACGGTAAATAATAATTTACGAATTTTAAAAAGTATTAGTGATAAAGAAATTGATTATCGTCAAAAGAAGTGGATGTTACCATTAACCGATAATATCAATGATTTAAATACAATTTTTTTTATCCTAAACTAAAATTATAATTTAGTGGTATAAAAAAAAATCCCTTATAGAAAAATAAATACAAGATGAAGTGTCAAATGGGAATTTCAAAACTTACGCACACCGATATAAACGACAATAACAATGACAATGACAGTGAAAACTTAAAAAATTATTACAACTATTCCAATAATTATAATAATTATTTAAGTTGCCAATTACCTCCAATTGGCAACTCACCCCCATCAAATGATTTTATTAATCTATATCTAAATCATATCTTACATAACAAAAAACTAGATTTAACGGTAGATACCTACAAGGCTTATAAATAATTAACTTTATCAATTCTGAAAAATCGCTTTGTTATTTTTTTTCCAGTTGTCTTTTCATAACCTTGAGAGACAACAAATGGTGTCATTTTAAAATGATTGAATTTTAAAACCTGTCTAAATAAATTTATTGTCGGAAATTTTTGTTTGTCATCTGAATTTTTGTGTAAACTAGTCAAATAACTAGATTTAAGGAAATCTTTTATTTTGGGTATAAATTTTTTTAAATTTTCATAGGTACTATTATCCAAAAGGATATCCCTTGGTAATATTTCCCCCTCTAATTCGTCTAAAGAGGTAAATTCTATATTTATCTCTTTAAACATTTTAAGTAATATGTCTTCCAATTTAAGTTCGGATAAATGATTCTCCATATTTTTAATTAACTATTAAAATGTAATAAATTTACGTGGCTGTAGTTACCGCAGCAGAGGTAAATGTTGGACTATAGGATTGATCAAAGTATACGATAACTCCAATAATAGCAATTAATAATAAAGAAATGATAACAAATATTTTTGTCTTCATAATTTAGTTATATATTAATAGTAATATTTTATTTTCTTAGGTTAAGCAAATTATTGGTAATGTGGACAACGATAGGTAAAGGGCTTTTACTATTTATTTATACTCCAGTAGTTATTGATCTTGCCCAAATGGCAGTTAACAATATTAAAATTCCAGAAGTCAATATACAGAAAAGAATACATGACGTGACCAGTTATTGTAAATGTGGAGTATGTCAACAAAACAGACGTCTTGGTCTCCCATTACCTCATTAATTTGATAAACTTAATCTATTTTTGCTATCCTTTATTTTTTTCTCTAATTCCTTCTTTTCCTTCTCTAATTTTTCTTGTTTTTCTACTTCAGAGTTAGAAACCAATGGTAAGGAACTAGTTAATAGATAAACTTTGTCAATTTCAGATAACATGTTATTGATAATTTTTTTAGAATCTCCAATAATTTTGTTAAGTTGTGTCTCATTTATAGGTTTATCCACATATACTTTTTCACGAAGACCGTGATCAGTATCAATTTGTTCATGCATTACTTGATCAAGTAATTTTAGTAATTGCTGGGAATTTGTGGCTAAGACATTTTCAGAATTTTTAACTACTTCATGCCAAGCCTTATTATATTTGTCTACCTGTCTATTAGGTTTTAGACCATTTGTTATTAACTCATCCTCAGTACCTAACCAATTTCCGCCCTTGGATTTACATACTTCTGGTTTGGATATCTCTCTAATTAGTAAATAATTCCTGCTTTTATCAGATAAATAATTTTTATCATTATCTTTGGCTTTTAATATTTTACCTCCCCTTTTATCCTTGGCTAATTTATCAAAAGCCATTTTCCTTATTTCATCCGCATCAACTTCCAGCACATGACGTTTAGAAAAATTATATGGCTGTTTTATTTTATTATAATACAGGGTATTTGCGCCTCTAAATAAAGGATGATAAGTAATATCGCTTACATTATTAACTTGATCCTTGAAACATTGTCCACCATGCTTAATAGCATTAATACGTTCATTAGTAGTCTTAAGTACCATATTAACTGAAGCTATTAAATTTAATTTTTTAAGAAAATGATGAGATAAACGCTCACAAATATCAGGTTTCTCGTCCGCACCACCTATAATTTTCCCGATGATGATTTTTTCTTTTAGTTTTCCTATATCCGTTTCAGCTTGTTTCATTAAGATATCATCCCTAATAAATAGTTTTGCCTTTTTGCAAAATCGTTTATCGACAAAATCCTCCATATGTCTATCTAATAGTTGTGTTAACATTTTATTAACTTTATCGTTAATTTCCTGATATTCTAATTTATTACCCCCTTGTTGTGAACTTTGTGATAATCCCATTTATATATAGTAAGTTAAAAAATATATTAGATATTAATAATGAGCAATTATTTACATAAACTAGAAAAATACAAAAGTAAGTACCATAGGTATCACCAACAACTAGAACAACAAGCTGGAGATTGTACCTACTCTGATACACAAGCATGTGGAATCTTAGAAACTGGAAGATGTGGACTCATATCTAAATCAGATCTCAGTGATAAAGAGAAGGATCAATGTATCTGTAATGATATTTCAGGATATTGTGTTAAAACTCAACAAATTAGGGGATTACGAGTCATGGTAAAAACACTAGAAGATAAACTAAAAAGGGGGGAGATCGTTACTTTACCTCCTCCACCAAGTCCGGTTTCTGATGCTGGGATAGAAAAACGTCAAGCACCAAGTGATAGTCCATCTCCAAGTGCTCATCCATTAGCTGCTATGTTACAAAAACGACAAGCGGAAAGTCAAGGAGAATCAGCTAATCCATTAGCTGCTATGTTACAAAAACGACAAGCGGAAAATCAGGGAGAATCAGCTAATCCATTAGCCGCAATGATGAAAAAAAGGCAAGCCCAAATGGAGGGACAGATAGATGAATCATCGGCTCCACAAGTAAAGAGTGCTAAAGTAAATGAGCTAGAACGACGTCTGAAATTTGGACAACCTCCTGGTGCTATATTAATAGACATTAATAAATATTTAGATGATCCCAGTACCACCGACTCAGACAAATCTAAGTTGGAGAAATTAAAAGCCTCTATATCTAGTAGAGCTAATGTCGCAGCTTTAGGTTCAAGTGGTTTAGATAAACTAATTAATAATACTAACTCAGGTCTACTTGAAAATAAAGCTAAGTTATTAGCTGAGAAAAAGGAAAAGGCTGGAGGCAACACCTTTTTTTACGATAACACTATAGAACTATATGAAGAGTTAATGTCTTTCCAGACGGAGGGTAAACTAACTCCAAAAAAATTAATAGCTAATATTAAGAAGCTTTATGATCCTATCAAAGATAAAATAGACCCAGGTGATGTTAGTTCGTGGGAAAGACAATTTCAGAAATTACAGACTACTGAAGGTTTATCTCACCATGAACCTTTACAAGATAAAGAGGCTATTTCACATATATTATATGGTTTAAGGGGTAAATATAAGGGTCTGTTAGGTTATTTAGAAGCGGAAAATAAGAAACTATCAAAAGACGTGATTAGTAAGGTTAAGAAATTAATGGCTAAATTAAGAGTTGCCCTTACCCAGGATGATGACCCTATCAGGAAAAAAGATCAAGAAATTGCTAAAGTTTACGATAAATTAGACCAAATACAAGAAAATAAGGTTATTAAAGATATTTTTGGGAAATTAAAGGGGGACAAGGATCTAAGATTAATAAATAGGGCGAGTTTATTTAGTGATAATAACTTAAACCTAGTGAGACCGGATCTCCAAAAGACTATTATCTCTGATAAACTAGATACTGATCATTATGGACTCCCTGATACCAGCTATTTAGATGATGATGATGATGATAAGAGAAATGAAATTACTAGAGCAGATTTAATAAAACAACAGAACGAATATTTTGTCCCACCCTACATGAAACCAGATCCAAATGATAAACAGCCAGGTGATTGGGATAAGAGTCAAGGGGAATGGAAGCCACAGGAAATTAGGGTTGATAATTGTAGCACCTATTTTAACGAAAGGGCAAAGGGACCTTTCGCAGGACCAGAATGGACTGCGAAGATGAAAAAACGAGAATGTAAACTATGTAAAGATGTCTTAGACGATAAAAATAATTTTTATGACCCGACAAGCAAATTCTGTATCAATTGTTGTGGTGCTGGCAATAGATAAGTTCATTTGATATTAAATAGAAAAATAAAAATAAAAAATTTAAAGCTATTGGGAGATAAATTTCTAGTTTAATATAACAATCCTAAAATGCTTTATAAATATTGTTATTATTTAATCACCTATTACCAATTAAAAATGCAGTATATTAATTCCGCATTTTTACCTGGTCAATCTACTTGTAATACTGAGCTTACCACACTAGATAAAGCTGCCAATCTACATAATTATACCGAAAATAATCACAATTTTATTAAATTGATGCGGCGGGGATGTGCTTTAGGTGGAAATGCTACTAGATGTCATATTGCGAAATCTAATGTCACTGATATTTTACAAGAGTTTAACGAGTCTTATTATAGTTATATAAAAATACCCAAGACACTATGTACCCCATTTGCGGAGTTTTCTAATCATTTAGAAAGTTTATTTATCACAGGTGGATGTTATTTAGCAAATACAACTAGACACATTTGTTATATGTCTAAACAAGCTCCCGCTGGTGGATTTTGGTGTTGAAATATTAGCTAGTTTAAATTAATCTAACCTAAACATAAGATAAAATGACTAATATTTATAAGTATAAACAAGAAAAATATCAAACAAAATTAGAGAGAGTATTAGAAAATAAACCTACCTTAACTACTGGTGGATCACATTTTTTTAAAAAAAATACATTAGAAGTCACCATTAGTATACCCGCAACCACAACCCATAAAATATTTAGTTTTACCAAGAATGATAAGATTAATACGATTGGTGACCTTAAACGAATTATTAATAGTGATCCATCATTAAGTGATTATCACCATAATACGATATTATATCAATTTAATTCAGGGAATTTTAGTAGTGCCTTTGGGAAAAAAATTAAAATTAAACAGACACAATTAAATCCAAGCTGGTATGTTAAAAGATCTCCAGGTAGTTCTGATAGTCAAATAGTATATACCTCTACTATTAGAAAGGATTATATTATATTTCATTATAAAAATCATCTTACTCCATATTCCCACCCTTGGAAAAGTAATGTTTTGATTGATACAGATAGTCTCAATAGAATATCAGGTTCTATGACCTATATTCCAGACTATGAATGTACAGTAACTAAATACGATGCTGAAAAAAATAAGTGTCGTTGTAAAAAAGATAGTCTAGTCCATATTTTACCTAAAACATTTTATGAGTGTAACCAACTTGATTATTCTTACGTTAATGATCAATGGTATATTGATGAATTATCTGATACTACTCTACTAGCAAAACTTAAAACACCAGATAACACATGTCAGTTAGTGATTTATAACGATACTAATATTAATAAAGAAATACAAATCGTTAACCCAGGGGGATCTGGGTTTACTTTCCAATACAGACAAAATGGGTATGTTGACCAATTAACTATTAAGGATATTAAAGACTATATTATTGAACAAGATAACAGTTATCAACTTAATCAAATTTATCTCTATCGGGAAGGTGAAGAAGAAGTCCTAGATGACAATACCCCAATAGCTAATATTGATACTTTATTTTTATTAAGAAAGCTACCTGAAACTGATGTATAAGGGTATTTATTAGTAAATGTAAATATATCTGTAATTTTTTTGGATTTATCTTTAAATAATGGAATACCTGATCTAAATTTAGATATGCTATTAGATTATAATAGTAGTGAGACACGTAAAATGGGTTTAGAATTGTCTACATTTATATTATAATATTCAGGCTATGAAATACTTTCTAGGGTAAAATTATGGTGATAGACAGGGTCATGTATTTCTAACATATCCCGAGTCATTAATTCTTCTAAATGGATAGTACCTGTTTCGGTTACCCAATGGGAAACATTATGGAAACATGGATCTGTCGTATCAGTAATCTCAGTAAAATTTAAACTTTGATAAGCGGGAATCCATTGGTGATTTTCATAGATAATTAAACTTCCGGTTACTATTGTCTTAGTGATATTATGTTGATACCACTTCACTTCTGACTCAGCTAACCAAATTCCGATTCCAACAATTTTATTTCTTGTATCACGACATCTATACGGTAACTCTTTATCAGTGATATTACCAAATGATAGGTCCTTATTTAAAAAGCCTTCCACATATAGGTGATCTGGATCATAGACTACTTGGGTATTACCATTTAACATCTCTAATAATTTATTTTTATTTCGTAAAATAATGTCTAGATTTGAAGTTTCATCATAATCTAGGTAGTGGTCACTTTCTGTAATAATACAGTGGTTAGAAGTACTGACACAATATACTAGTGGACTAGTTATGGTAGTTAATTTTGAGGTCTGAGATTCTTTAACTGGTAACCATTCATACTCTAATTTATAATGATCCCCTGTCACCAAATCCCGACCATTTTGATATAAACATGGTGCATCTGCTAAATAAAATACCATTTTCCCTGTTACATAACCTCTAATCAAGGGAGTACCCAATTCTATCTTAGAAATTTCCTGGTGCCTGAAATCCCTTAGCTTTAATTTAGTTTCTGGATGAAAACAAAAGACACAATACCATAATGAAGGAAACATTGCAAATGACAGAGGTCCTAATAGGAAAAACGTAAAGACATAACCAAGATCAGCACCCATATGAGCTAAATCACCAACTGGTCCTGTCATCATACTTTTTAAAGTTAATGCCATAGTTTCTACTGTATAAATCATCATCTGGTAGGTGGCAAAACTTCTTTTCATAATATCACGTAACTTCATAAATAAATTAATAAAAGTAGCTGCTAAGTTTTGAAGACGTTCCATTACTTTTTCAACAATACTTAACAATAATTTACGTATCACTCCTAATTGCTGTCTAAATTTATCTAGGGTATTTTTAATGGCATTAATAATGCTGTAGACAATATCAATAATATATTTAAAAGGTTTAATAAGCTCGTTAAAAAACATTTTCACATAGGTCCAAAGTATACTTATTACATTAGTAACCCCCGTTTTTATGGTACCCTCCTTATTATATTTTTTAAAAAACCCTGCGAGTGGCGCCAAATATGGTTTGGTTCTAAAATATTTCCAGTTATTTTGAATATACTGATGACCATAAACAGCTATTAAATGTAGGATAATATATAGAAATACGATAGTAATGACTAGTATTTTGGTAAATGCCCACTTATGATGATATATTGTTTCTACAAAGCTCATAATAAAATAATTAAAACTATTTTACTATGTGAAAAAAATATCAAAAAATAATAATAAAGATTTAATACTCGGTAAGGCATTCTAGTTTAATCAGTTTGCCCATTGGGAACATTTCTTCACTATGTCTCACATGTTTAAAATTAACACAAATAGCATTTAAGACACTTAGATGGCTAATAATTAGTATTTTTTCATCACTGGAATTTCCGTGTTTTTTCTCTAAAAACTTAAGGAATTCACCAGTCCTATCAATACATGATTTCCAATTTTCATATGGAGGAAATAGCTCATAGGATAGAAAAGAGAGATAATTGGTATCTACATTATATCGGTCTATTTCAGGATAGCTTAACTTTCTTGGGGTCGTTATTCTATCTACGGAATCCTTTGGATTAAACCATTCTGCCAATGAATTATCTACCATAACCCTAATTTGTAATTTTTCACTAATGTCTTTGGCAGTTTGTAGGCATCTAATATAAGGTGAAACATAGATGCGCGTGGGAATAAATCCAACTCTACTAAGCCTATCTAAAATAGTTTTGCTATTTAGTTGTCCCTTCTCAGTTAAACAAGTATTAAATCCGGGATCTTCGGTCCGCTCTTCATGTCTTAATAAAAAAATATTTTTAACTATTTTATCCATATAGATTAATGGTAGCCACTTTTTTAAATAATGAGCAAGAGGGGGTAGAAACTGAAGCGACACCAGCACCTCTTTCGTGTCCAACTGGTATTTTAGATCTATCATTAAGACAATTAGCATCGGAGTGGTCTGATACTATGTTAACACTTGTAAATGATATCACTAATCTCTCTAATAGTAATACTTTAAGATGGCAGGATAAAGTAGTAACACTTAAAAATTCGGTCCTACAAGAGCGGAGGGTTTTTTATCTTGGTATTACATTTATTATCATCTCCTTTTTGTTATTTTATTTTGAAATAACTTCTTAGTGATAGATAACTTATATGGATTCTATTAATTATCTATTATACATACCAATTGGACTACTAATCTGTAAAACTCTGGTCTGTAAAGATAACGACTTCTATAAATTAGCTAGAGGAATTATCTTATGTGGACTCTTTTTTTATTTCTATCGTCATTTTTATCAACAAAATACAATCTCTAAGCTACCTATCAATAATAGAAAGTTAAAGAGGATGTTTTTAAGTACCGCGCCACAAATAGATAGTAATTATGTCTCCTATAAAAATATTACTACACTAATTAATAAATTTAATTATTGGTACCAATTAGCCATGAATAGTTGTGGTGAAAATTCTGTCCAAATAGATCAATATTATCAAAATGCCCTATTATATTACCAGGAAACTATGAATAGTTGTAGTGCATTATTAATGTCATCTACTAGTAACAGTAGTAATTATGATAAAGTCACTACATTAATTACTAACTTAAAAACTGAAATGTCCGCTGATCTAAATAAACTAAAAAACCTAATTGTAAATAACAATATTTGTTACACTATTAATAGACCAGCTAATGTGGGAGAAGCAGAACCAAATGATACTGATGATTTTTTATATGAAAAACACTATTCCTTATTTTAACATTTTGTTTTTGACAGTCTTTAGTGACTGAAAAACATATTTTGTTAATGTAATTGGGTTTAAATAAGGAATTGGATCATTAATAACCGGTAATAATATCGGTAAAATTATATCAATTTCGGTAACCATGGCACTTGATGCCTTATTAATTAAGACTAACACCTTGTTAACACTAATTAGTTGCATAGTTAGACCATTTGATAATTCTAAAAACTGAGGAAACATACCAATCGCACTTTGAATCACAATATCCCAGTGTGCTCTACTTATATTTAAAAATATATTAAAGGTATTTGAAAAGACGTGAATACCCAACATAAGATCACCAACAATCTCAGGAACCCACCCAAGAGGTGGAGGAAATGGTAACATTTCTACCGTAGAACTAATTAACTGACTAATGGTACCCATCGTTCCCACCATTAAAGTAGTAATTTCTAAGGGAACAGTTACAATTAAACCATACCTATCCTCCGCA
>WLWF01003310.1_pt1 | contig 10684 bp, 7 predicted proteins | sample 6718331 | NCBI WGS metagenome assembly WLWF01 (sample SAMN12718692, study PRJNA515312) | sponge metagenome | isolation source: marine sponge | host: Mycale hentscheli | place: New Zealand: South Island, Marlborough, Capsize Point | collected 2003-05-01
ATAGATAGTGAATATAATCCATATGTACCTGGTGGTATTTTATATTATAATAAAGATTTAAATATAAAATCAATTAATACATTAAGGAATACATATAATAATATTAATAAAGATACTGTTTCACCATTATATCCATTATGGTTTCAAAGTTCATTCTTAAATTATAATTCATATTTATATTATATAAATTTATATAGTTATAGAAATAAATATGATACCATATTTGATAATATATTTAAATATGATTCTGAAGATTGTATAACAAGTATAAAAATCAGTGATAATGATAATTTATATAAATCATTTGGATGGTATTGGGTAAATAATATTAATAATGAAACAAATAATGATGATACAATATATTTTGGAAACAATCAAATCTCTACTACTAAAAAAATTACATTAGTACCAAGTATAAAAATAGATTTTGGTAAAGATATATTAAATAGAGTTAATAATATTCAAAATATTAATATAAATAATCAGTTAACTGGAATTAATATGGAAGATATGTATAATATAGTTAATAAAGATAATAAATATATTGAATCTCCTGCAAATTATTTTAGTAATAATCAATTTAATGAAAATTATTTTAATAAATATAAAGATTTTTATCCAGATAAACCAGGTATATTTATAGATATATATGATGATGATAAGATAAATAATTTTGATAATATATATTTTAATGAAGATAATAGTTTAATATTCAATGATAAAATCTATTATAAATGTGAAGAAAAAATAAATCATAATGAATATCAGAATGGATATTTTGTTTATTCATATAATACTTATCCAATTATAGATACAAATAATAAAATAAATGATAATAATTTAAAAAAAAATATATACATGTATCCACGTAGATTTATAAATATTTATCCTATATATGAATTAAAAAAACTAGAAGAACTAACAATAACAATTTTAAATTATACTAAAGAATTTACAATATCAATATTAACACCTAAACCATCAATATTAGAAATAGAGGGTGATATAGAAATTATTAATAATAAAATATCAATTACATTTAATAATTCATTTTATATTAATTCTATTATAAAGATAAATAAAGATATAAATATAGTAAACGGTGTTAATCTATTATCTTATAAAAATTATTTTGTTATAGATCCAGTAATATATAATAATAAAGATATTTCTATTAGTATATTAAATTAACTAAAATCAATTACAAAACTATATTCTTTTTTAATATCTTCAATATTGCTTAATTTATATTCTAAATATTTTTTATAATTATTAAATTTTTCAGATGATTCTATATTATAATTATATACTTTAACAAATTGTCTTAATATAGTTATCGCACGTTTAATTGTAATATTTTTTAAATATATTTTTTTTTTACAAGGTAAATAAAAATCTTCTAATTCATTTATAATTTCATTGATTTTAGAAAGTGTATTATTTAGTATTAAACTATCTTTTGTAAATATATAATTTATATCAAATCCATTTATTCCATATATATTTAATAATTTTATAACAAAATCTTCAGATGGTATTTTTTTAAATAGTTGATTTTTTTTCTTCTTTTCTTTTATAATTACCATAATAAATATATAAGACATATTAATTAATATTTAGTAAAAAATAAATATTAATTATATTAAACATTTTTATAATGACTATTATATGTATTTATTGAGTATATCACCCAAATCACCATTATCACCTAATTCACCATTATCACCTAATTCACCATTATCACCTAATTTACCATTATCACCTAATTCACCATTATCACCTAATTTACCATTATCACCTAAATCAAAATCACCTAATTTACCTGATTTATTTAATTCATTTAATTCATTTAATTCATTTAAATCATCTAAATAACCATGATCCTTTATATTGGTTATTTGAATATCATCTTGTTTAGTAATATTTGATCTATTAATATTTGAAATCTTTTCGTTAATAAAAAATTTTTTAACAAGTGAATATGTTCTTTCATCATTTGCTAAAAATGATATATCAATTATATTCATATGTTCCAATGTTGTATATCCATATCCATCATACCCCCATGCAGGTCCCCAATTATTTTTAAATTTATACGTGTTTAATTCTTCATTGTAATCAGTAATTGCAATAGTATGTATATGATATTTCTCTGTCCATATAACTTCTTCAAATGTTAATATATTTATATAACTTTTCTTTTCATAACGTTCAAATTTCGATTTATCTTCTTCATTATAATATATGACTATCATAACATATTGTTTTTCATTTAATACATGTTTTATTATGTTTTTAAGATCAGTTAAATTCAAATTATAATATATATTAATAATATCAATATCATTATATTTTTTATCAAAATCTGATTTTTCACATAATTCAACTATGTTTTTTTTGCCGAAGGCTGCTCTCTTAAATATAGAAATACTATAATTATTATATATTTTATATAATTTAAATTTTTTTAAAAAAGTTATCTTATTAAAAAATTCATCTATATATGTTTTAATAGTTTTAATATTTTCTTCATGATTATTGTTATCAATTGATAAATCAATTGATGTCTTTGTTAATTTCTGATTATATTTATCTAACTCCTTCTCTATAATTTCTAATACTTTTAATAAATGTTGCTTATCACGATATTTTAAGTAACCTTTAAATTTATCATATAAATAACGTTCTTTATCTGTTTTTGCTAATTTTGAATAATATATTATATCATATATCTCATCTAATCCAATTTTAAAATCATGTCTTTTATTTATTATATCATATATAAAATCTATAAATAAATTATTTAATAAATTTGGAAAATATATACTATTTATATCACTGCATAAAGTAGGTATATAATGTATATAATATGTATGAATAAGAAATGATATTAAAAAATAATTACTATGATATTCATTTGTATTAATAGTGTTATGTTTATTATTATTCTTTACTAATATATTATTTAATATATTATTTATTAATGTAAAAGTAGAATACATATAACATATACTATTTTTATTAGTATGAACATATGTGTTTGTTCTTGTTAATTTTGGCGGATCTGGTGGTTTAGATATTTCATAACGAAATCCTTTATATTTATTATTACCTGGCAGTTTATTATTACCAGACAGTTTATATATTGGTGACTCTTTATGAACAATAGGATTTAGTAAATTATTATTCATATTCATAATATATAATATATAATTATAATATTATTTATTATTATTTATAGCTTTTTTTTTTATTTTAATAATTTTTTTTTTATTTTAATAACTTTCTTTTTATTATTATTTATTAATGTAAAAGTAGAATAAATATAACATATATCATCTAAATTATTATGAACATATGTATTTATTCTTCTTAATTTTCTTGATTTTTGTGGTCTTTTTTGATTATTATTACTTTTTTTTCTTTTTGATTGTTGATTATTTGGTTGATTATTATTACTTTTTTTTCTTTTTAATATTGGTTGTTTATTATTCATAATATATAATCTTAAATAATTAAATAAATCTAAAAAATATTTTTAATATCTCAAAATGTTATTTATCAAGTTTTAATATTTAATTTAAAGCTATGCCACTTTTTTAATAAGTGAATATGTTCTTTGATCATTTGCTAAAAAAAATATATCAACTATATTAATATCTTCGATTTTTGTATATCCATATCCATCATATCCCCATTTAGATCCCCAATTATTTTTAAATTTATACGTTTTTGATTCTTCATAGTAATCAGTAAATACAATAGAATGTATATTATATTTATCTGTACTCTCAACTTTTTCAAATTTTAATAGATTTATACCAGTTTGCGTTTTATTATATTTATAAAACTTCGAACTATCATCATGATTATAATATATATGTATTATAACATATTGTTCTTTCTTTAATACATGTTTTATAATATTTTCAACTTTATCTAATAATAAATTATAATGTATATTAATAATATCACTATCATTATATTTTTTTTCAAAATCTGATTTTTCACATAATTCAACTATGCTGCTTTCGCCGTAGACTGCTCTATTAAATATAGGAATACTATCGTTATTATATATTTTATATAATTTAAAATTTCGTAAATAAGTTATATCACGAATAAAATCATCTATATCTCTTTTTATATCTTCTTTTGAAAATGATAAAGTAACATATTCATTTTTATTCTCATCAAAATAGCTTAATTTATGAGTGTATAAATCTAAGGTTTTCTTTATATATTTTGATACATCTTGAATATTACGATATTGTGCGTAACATTTAATCTTATCATATAAATATTTTTCTTTATTTTTTTCTTCTAATTTTAAATAATATATTATATCACCTATATTATCCAATCCAATTTCATATCTTGAATTTATTATATCATATATAAAATCTATAAAGAAATCATTTATTAAATTTGGAAAATATACACTATTTATTTTACTGCATAAAGTAGGTATATAATGCATATAATATATATGAATAATAAATGATATAAAAAAATTATTACGATGATATCGATTTGTATTAACAGTGTAATTATTATTTGTTTTTACTAATACATTATTGAATATATTACTACTTTGTATATTATTAATATGTTTATGTTTCGCTAATATATTATTAATATGTTTAGGAGTTACTAATATATTATTATATATATTATTTACTAATGTAAAAGTAGAATAAATATAACATATATTATCTAAATTCTCATGAACATATGTATTTATTCTTCTGAATCTTTTTAAATTTGGTTGTTTATTATTCTGTTGATTATTATTACTTTTTTTTCTTTTTAATATTGGAGTCGTGGGGGTCATGGGAGTCGTGGGGGTCGTGGGAGTCATGGGAGTCATGGGAGTCATGGGGGGCGTGGGAATCATGGGGGGCGTGGGAATCATGGGAGTCATGGGAGCCATGCTTTTTTTTCTTTTTAATTTTTGTTTATTATTCATTAATATATATATATATATATATTAATAATTAATATATATAATCTTAAATAAATCTAAAAAAATATTTTTAATATCTCAATATGTTATTTATCAAGTTTAATATTTAATTTTTAAAGCCATTGAATTCTTTAACAAGTGAATATGTCATCTCATCATTTGCTAAAAATGATATATCAAGTATATTAATATCTTTTAATCTTGTATATCCATATCCATCATATCCCCATTCAGGTCCCCAATTATTTTTAAATCTATAAGTTTCTGATTCTTCATAGTAATCAGTAAATATAATAGAATGCATATATTTTTCTGTTGTTATAACTTTTTCAAATTGTAATATATTTATATCACTTCCAGTTTTTTTATAGTTGATAAACTTATTACTATCATGATAAATATAATCTATATTTATTATAACATAATATTTATTATTTAATAAATGTCTTATAATATTTTCAAGTTCATCTGAAAATGTATTATAAGATATATTAATAATATCACTCTTATTATAATTTTTTTCAAAATCTGAACTTTCACAATATTTAATTAGTATAGAACTATTAGATATAGACTTATTAGAAAGATTATATATTTTATATAATTTAAATTTTTTTATATAAGTCATCTTATTAAAAAATTCATGTATATTTCCTTCAATAAATTTTGGAGTAATTGTTAGATGTTCAAAAAAACTATTCTTATTATCTAGAAATTTATATAATTTCAATTCCATTGGCTTTAATGATATATCCTTGTTAAAATATTCAGACCAAATTTCTCTTATTTTATCTGTGAATGGTTTTAAATCTATATTTACTATCACTTCTATAAAATTTGATAAAAATTTTTGTATAGCCTTAGAATGTTTGTGCCGTTGAGATGCATTTAAACTTTTCATAGATTTAGGATTAACATATAACTCGCAACATTTATATTTTATCTTTAATTCTTCTATTTTTCTAAAAATGTCGTAATTTATAAAGTAATATATAAATTTTATATCATTTGATTTAATTTCAAAACCACTATCTACATTTATTACATCATAGATAAAATCTATAAAGAAATCATTTCGTAAATGTGGTAATTGTATAATTTTTAATTTATCACATAAATAAGGTATATAAAATATATAATAATAATGAATAAGAAATGATATTAAATAATCAGAACCATGATATTTATTTGCATTAATAGTGTTACCATTTTTATTATTATTATTTAATATATTATTTAATATATTATTTATTAATGTAAAATAGAATACATATAACATATACTATCTACATTAGTATGAACATATGTATTTGTTCTTCTGAATCTTGGTGGTTCTGGTTCTTTCCCAGAATTCTTACCAGACAGTTTATATATTGTTGACTCTTTATGAACAATAGGATTATGTAGTATATTATTCCTTTTCATTATATATAATTATAATATTTTTTATTATTATTTATAGTTTTTTTTTTAATTTTAATAACTTTTTTTTTTATTTTAATAACTTTTTTTTTATTATCTATTTTTTTTTTATTATTTGCTTTTTTTTTTATTTTAATAACTTTCTTTTTATTATTATATTTAATATAATTGCAATTATTTTTTATTAAATCTAATATATTATTTGGAATATTCTCATGTTGTAATATAATAGAATCATTTAAATAAATATTAAAATAATTTGTGGATGATTTAATATTTATTCTAAATAAAAATATATAATATTTATAATTATTATTAATAATACATTCTATTTTATTATCATTTTTATTTATTGATTTCTCATCATTAAATATTATAAAATTTATTTTTAATAAGCTTGATAAGAATATTATGTCATTCATTATTCCATTATAATCTTCATCTTTAATAATATAGTTTATGTCATTCATATTATTAATATCTTTATATATCTTGGTTTTACTATTTTTATAAAAACTTATTATTTTATCTTGAATCTTATTATTATCTTGTTTAATAATTTTATTAATATTATTCATATCTTCAAGTTTAATATATTTTAAATATTTAATTAGAATTTTTTTTATATCTATATCATTAACATTTAATAATTCTATATTTTTATTATTAATATTAATATTATAAGCTTCCCCTAAATTATTAATAGCATTTGAAATAGATTGAAATAAAGTTTGTTTTTTTAATATATCAATTCTTAAATTATTTTCAGATAATATATTATTCCATAAAGGTGATAATTTAAATGTATTTAATATATAATTTTTAGGATTAAAATCAAAATTAAATTCTTCAATATTATCTAATGCTTTATTATTATCAAAGAATGGATAATCTGTTGGTTTAAATAAATTATCAACTGATGTATTATTATTAAATATTATTTCATTATCATATGATTTCATAATATCTTTATTAATTATTTCTGGAATTCTATTTTCTATAATTTCATTTCTTTTTTGACGATTTTTTAGTAATTCTTCAGTTAATAAAATTTTATATTTTATATTGTTATTTTGATTATCAATAAGATTAAATTCTGGGATATATAATTTACATTTATTTTTATCCATTGTACAAAACATATCTAATTTACAATCTTTTTCTTTATAACAACATTTCCTAATATTATTAAATGTATCATTTTCTAATAACTCATTAAAATTATCTGGTGTATTATTTGTAAATAATAAATCATATAATTTATTTATTATCTTCTCTAATTTATTTCTTTTTTCTAATAATGATTCCTTATTATTTATAATACTAATTAAATTATCTAATTCATCTTTATTATCTTGTAAATAATTTGCTATTTCATATCTAATCCTTTGATATAATTCTTCTTCAAACTTTATTTTAATTATAGTATCTTTTCTATCATCTTGATATTCAATACCATTATTAATTGTTTTATCAACATCAATATCATAAGAAATATTTTTAATTGGAATATCATCATTAACTATATCAGAACTATTAACAGGAATAATTCTATTATTTTCTAATATAATACCAATAATTTTATTTTCATCATGATTTAAAATTTTAAAATTTGGTTTTAAATTTAATTTAATTTTTGAATTTAATTTTTTTAATTTTTGTAATGTATCTTTATAATCTAATAAATTATTTAAATTATCTATATTATCATATTGTATATCTATATTTAGTCCAGATGGTTTTACAGGTATAAATAAATTATTATTTAATATTATACCAATGCATTTATTATAATAATCAATAATTTGTTTTTTAATATGATATTCTTTATCTAATTTTAATATAATATTATTTGTTGTTAATAAACTATATTCTTCCTTATTTTTGATATTAAATTTTACATTTAATTTTTTTTCATTTTCATCTAAAATTTTAAACCAATCTATATCATTATATTCAGTGCAATTTTCTTTTAAAATTTTAATTATTTTTAATACTATATAATCATTACTATTAATAATTATAGATTCTTTTATAATATTATTATTATTAACAATTTTTTCAATAGGTTCAAAATATTTTTTATATTTTAATAAAAATATTGTATCTTTATCTATATTATAATATTCATTTATAAATTCTCCATTTGGACATAATATTTCTGTTGTTGTTAATATAATAATATTAATACCCTTTTCAAATAAAATACCTGGTCGTGAAAATAAATCCCAGAAATAATAGAAATCGAATTCATTAAATTTAATTATTGATTCCATGTAATATATAAAATTATCTATTGGTTCTTTTGATGAATCTTTATTATTAAATATATTAGATAATTGTCCATTATTTAAACTTGTAAATAATAACTTATTATTTTTTAATTTCTTTATTATAAATTTAATAAAATCTTCAATTGATAGGTCTATTTCATATATCTTATTAAATATATATAAAAAACATTTTAGAAATGAATAATTTATATATTCTTGATTAAAACCAGTCCTAGCATATGTAGTTATATTATTTTGTAGGAATCCCTGTTCTATATCTAAACAATTAAATAATTTTGCAATATCAACAGGTAATAATCCTATTCTGTTTGAATCTAATGGTATCTTATCTCTACTTAATAAATATTTTTTATCACTTCCTTTTAAATCTTTATTGCTATTAATTCCTAAACATTGTTTAGTTCTGATATTATCATCTTTTGCTTTAATAAAACAACAAGGCATACATAAATTCTCAGGATGTTTACTTGGATTTTTAAATCCAGGATATAATCCATGTGGTAAATCAGGTAAACTTTTTAAATATTCCTTTGATGAATTTATTAATGTTTGATTTCCATATGGACTTGTACCAACCATTTTTTTACCAAATTTTTTTACATTTTTCCATTGTATATCTTTAATACTATCAAAATATACCGGTTTTCCAACAAAAGGATCAAACGCAACAGGACATATATAATATCTATCATTTAAAGATGGATCAGATTTATATTTTAATGCATATGTATAAGATCTTCTATCAATTGAAGGGTCATCATCTGGATTATAATCTAAAACAATTGGTTGTGCATTAATATTTGCTGAACATAATCTTGAATAATTTTCAGTCTTTGTTTTTGATTTATCTTTTCTACTATTATATTTAAATAATTTATTATCATATCGTTGTAATCTTCTAAGAATATATGAAGGGTCTTCTGTAACATCACTACAAACATCTAATTCTGGAATTGGTTCACTTTCACCACAGTCCATTAATAATGTAGGTTCTATATTTTCATCACCTGCAAGTAATTTATTTATCTTTTTTGTATCATTAACATTATTTATATCATTAACATTATTTGTATCATTAACATTATTCGTATCATAATTTTCTATATTATATTTATAATAATCTTCAGAATCAGAATCATTGAAATCATCATAACTATCTTCATCTGTTTTTATTAAATCATTTAAATTTGTTGTATTATTAATATTTGTATATATATAATCACCATTCATAAACTGTTTAAAATATGTATCATTATTATATAATTGTCTATTTATAAATAAATATATAAATTTTTCTATAAATCTAAATGATGTTGTCATTTGTTCAATACTCTTAGATCCTTTTAATTTAATTTTATTATTATTAATTTCTATATTTATTCCAGTATCTTTAACACTTATAGAACTTGGATCTTTAATAGATTTTTTAAATTCAGATAAAAATATAGTAGATTTATCATGAGTTAATCCATATTCTTCTGATAAATAATTTATAATATAATATGTAGAAGAACCAGATTCAATTAATTTTTTAATTTCTTCAAAATAAAGATTTATATTATCAAATCCACTAACTCTTTTGTATTTAGCAACATAATAATTATTTTTTTTATTTAATGGTTTTGATAAATAAAATCTAAATAATTTTGAAAAATCATTTAATTCTTTAAAATTGATATCTTGTTCTTTTGCAAATGTAATATCTGTACTAATATATGCTAATTTTATATTATCTGATAATATAATTTCATCATCTATAAATGTCATATTTGGTAACTTTATTTTTTTAATAATATCTGTTTTATCTTCCCTAAAGTCAATCATATTAATAATTTTTATTAATTTATTACAATCATTAATTCCTTTTTCAATATTATAAAAATGATATAAAAAGATGGATATATGGTATTAAAAAAAAAAATAATAAAGAAGATATAAAAACATCATCTAAGGGTATTAGTTGTAAAATAAAATTATATGAATTAGATAATGAATATAAATA
>WLWF01003312.1_pt1 | contig 10683 bp, 12 predicted proteins | sample 6718331 | NCBI WGS metagenome assembly WLWF01 (sample SAMN12718692, study PRJNA515312) | sponge metagenome | isolation source: marine sponge | host: Mycale hentscheli | place: New Zealand: South Island, Marlborough, Capsize Point | collected 2003-05-01
CGAACAGGTCCATCTGCTGGTAATAATTCTTTGTAAGCTAATGCTTGAAACTGTGTAACAGCTTCAGCTAAAACTGGATGCGTTGCACCACTAGCTCCTTGAAAAGGTTCTGTTCTGTTATCATATTTAAATCCTAATAAACTTAAACCTTCAATGTATGATCGTTCCCATTCTTTACGAGACATTTTATATTCCATGTAGTCAGATTGTAATCGACTACCCATGGCACTTGTGTCTTCTTCTGGAAGTAATTCGTTTAGGTTTGCAAAGTGATCGCCACCCTCTTCAGGTATTGGCATTGCGTTAGGGTCAAAATCAATTGTAGCCCCTTCATCATCTTCTGTAATTTCTACTGGTCCCTTACCTAACTCATCTGCAATATCAACCTCTTCCATTTGTTCTTTTAGAACTTCGTCTTCAGGTCTTTCGTTAGGGAGAGCTTTGTCTATATCTGCCATATATTTTCTCCTAGACTTTCTTAACTTGTTTTGATGGTAATTTCAACCCTTGTGATAAAGGTCCTTTTTTAGGTGGCACTGCCCACCATTTAAAACCAGGATTAGCTCTCATCTTTTGTGCCAAATTTGGTTTTTTAGTTTGTGTCTTTTTATTTCTAGTCATTTTTTAAATTTACTAATCTATTCATATTAATTTGTCCTAATGCTTCTTCATAAGTAATATTTTTTTCTTTAGCAATCTTATAGGCTTGTTCATTAGCATCTATCATAGATGGAAATACATCGGAAGCGTTTTCTCTGTCATAAAACGTTGGTTCACCATCTTTACCAATATAATAATTAGGGTTAGAATCTTCTATTACTTTTTTAGTTAATTCTCCACCCATCACTGTAAGACCAATTGGATTTGCAATTCTAGCTGCTTTCATTGCATACTTAGGACTAATAGTAGTCGCTGCTTGTGCAATTTTTTTAAGAAGTGGATTTTTAATTTTATCCGTTACACGTAATGCATCTTTTACCATAACCGGCGATATTGCAAGTTCTAGACCTAGTATACTTCTATCCAAAGCACTTGATGGATCAATTCCATATATTGTATTAAAAGCCACACTTGCTGGAAGACCTGAAGCATTTAATAAATTCATTAAAATTTTTCTTCCTGTTTTAGTTCCAAGAGTTGCAACTGCTCCACCACCTATTCCTGCATCAATTAACATTCCACTTGTTCCTTCAGACCCATCATCTGCTACCCCGCCTACGGTTGTCCCAGTTAAAATAGCTAAAACTTGTGCTGCAGCTTTACCTTTCGCACCACCTTTATTAGAAATTGTATTAAGATTTTTGATAAGATCAAATTGTTTTTTATTTAATTCAATAATTTTTTTTCCGTCCTCTGATGAAGGTACTACACCTTTATATTTAATATTTTGACCTGTTTTACCTTCTGATACTGTAAGCTCTGGGTTAGGCATTTCTTCTTTCATCATATACCCAGTTTTACTCAACGGAGTTTCTTCAAAAACTAATGTGCTTTTATAGTCTGCAAATTCAGGATATTTTTTTCTTAAAGCATCTTCTTGTTTTTTAAGATCATCAAATATTTCTTTTTTCTTTTCAATAGGCATGTTTCTATTTAGATTAGTTTGATATTGTTTTTTTTGAATATTATTTATAGCATTTTCAAAAGGTCTAATGTTTTTGATGTTATCTCTAGCATCTATAAACATAGTATTGTCTGTACCAACTTTTTCTCTTAAACTTCCTGCGTGGTGTCTGTGAATATTTGAATCTCCTCTAGTTTTGCCTTCCATAGATATGCTGCTATATCTTTTTGTCCATGCTTTTTCAGCATCATTTCTTAATTTAACTTTTTCATTATCCCATTTTTTACCTGGATTTCCATAAGAACTAGCTGGAACAAGTTCCGCTCTTTTTCTACCAATTATTGCTGAAGCTTCTTTTTGATTTAAAGTTGGATTGTCATCAATAAATTGAATAACTTCTTCTAAATACTTAGGGTCTTTTAAATTTACACCTGTTTCATTTACAGCTAATTTTATTATTTCACTACGTGGTTTGTTTAATTTAAATTCTTTGCCAGCTATACCTTTATCCATAGCATTTATAGCAGCGTTAACTGTTTGTTGTTTTAGTTTTAATTTTTTTGCAATTGAAACACTAGACTCACCTGCTTCTGTAAGTTCTTTTATTTGTTGACCATGAGATTTAACTACAGATTCACCTTTATAAAAACCGGGTCTTATATTATCAGTTATAAGAGCATTTGCCTGTTCATCTTCTTTTACTAATTGTTGAAACAAACCACGACTATCTTGTGAAGTTCGTGCATAGTTTTTAAACCATCCCTGTGCTTTAAAGTAATCGTTGCTCATATTAAGTTGGGTCGTAATCACCTTGTTTGTCTATTATAAAGTCCATAGGGTTATCATTCATTTGTTTTATTTTTCTTTTTTTATTAATAGAATTAGAAATATCTTTAATTAAAGGATTTTGTCCACCAAGTTTTTCAAGTTCTAATGTATCAGAATATAAATCTGTAACATTACTTACAGTATTTTCTCCCATTTCAATTTCATAATCATCAGGTCCATAAGTTCTGCCTTCTGGAACAGATTCAGTTGCAAAAAACTCATCTGCTGGACGAGGATTACCTTCATCTGCCATACTTATTCCTGGTTTGTAATTCATTTGTACTCCTTCATCTAAAGCTGTACCAGACCCCATGTAATCTACATCGATTTCACCAGTTCTTTCATTGTGGTAGACATCTACTTTACCATTTGGTGTGTCTAATCTTTTAACAGTTTGACCATCAACAACTGCATTCTTTTTAGTAACATCTAATCCATCCGCTAAAACTTTATTAACCATTGGCTCAAACCATGATGGCGCTCCAGCATCTTTTCCTATTTCAACTATTTTAGGAACAGCTTTAGTTGCTTCAGTTTTACCTAATACTTTTAAAACTCCAGATTTAAATGCAGCAACACCTGCTGCAGTTGCACCTAATACTTTTAAAAATCCTCTACGTGCTAAATCAACACCTTTACCTTTTGAATAACCTTGTCTTAAACCAGCGATACCGCCGTCTGCCATTAATTTTGGACCTATAAAATCACCTATCTTAAAATTTTCTTTTGTTGCACCAATTAATTCTTTTAAGTCACTTCCTGAATAAATATTATTTGTTCTATATTTTTTACCATCAAAAAGCATAGTTTTGCCTTCATTTAATTCTTCTAATTCTTTTATTTTTTGGTCATATGGAGTTAAAAATTCATTATCAAAATTAATTCCTTGCATATTATTAGTTTTGTTTTTACCTAAAGGAAATGCAATTTCAAATCCGGCGTATTTATTGTTATCACTATCTATGTTTGCACCAAAATTAAAAGTTCCTCGAGTATCTAAAGATTTATTTTTTGTAAATATATTATCAATGTATTTTTTGTAATTTACTCCTAATCTATTAGTGTTCATTCCATCACCAGATAAACTACTAACACTTGCTTCTAAATTTTGTGTGATTGGAATACCTAAAGTTGTGTACAAAGAATCATAACCATTGTTTTTATCTTTATAATATTCAGAAGAGATATAAGGGGTTTCGCCGTCTTTAAGCATATACAAAGGCACTTCTGCTGTTCCTTCTGCTTTAAAATAATTATTGTCTCCCCCACTAACGTTTTGTGCTGATAAAACATTTCCATCTTTAACAAGACTAAAATCTGTAGTTAAAGAATTATCTGTTGTATCTTTTTGAACATCTAAATCTATGTTTCCACCATCAATTGCTTTATCAATTTCTATTTTAGATTGAATTTGGCTGTCTTGATCTTTTGTAATGCTAGGTGTGATAGATAGTTTACCATCTTTAGAATTAAAGTTATATTTTCCTACAAGAGTTTGACTTTGATTATCGTAAGTAATTCCTAAATTATTATTAACAAGAGAAAATTCTAATTCTTCACTACCAGCTGTATCACTTAAAGCTTTCATTTTTAGTTTAGTTTTTTTTGAAAGGTCTATATCAACAATAGCTTTGTAAATAGTTTCTTTATCAATTGGAACAAAACCAACTTTTTCAGCAGCATCCATTTTTAAACCACTCATTGTAGTTTCATAACCAATTTTTAATTGGTCATTAAATGCAGATATTACTTTTTCTCTTGTTTCTTGATCTAAATTATCAACAGCATAACTAAATTTAGCAATCGCTTTGTCTAAAATTTTACTTCTTTGAGATTGTGCCTCTGGCGTTGCACGTCTTCCAGCAAGTCTTCCACCAAGAGCACCTAATCCTCCCTCTGAATCTAATTTTTCTCTTGCTTTTTTTAATCCCTGTAAAGATTCTAAATCCGATAAACTAACTTTACCTTTATCTTTATAACCTATTCTTCCACCGTCAGCTTTCATTTCAAAAGACTCCAGACCGTCAAAACTTTTTTTATTTCCTGTTTGTGTTTCTAAAAACGCATTAATTTTATTTTTGTTTTTTCTTATAATTTCAATAACTGTTTCTCTTTCAACTCCTTGGTTTCTTAGCATGTTGCCTTTTTTAATCATTTCGTTGTATAAAAATTTATTACTATCTGGACCTGTACCATACATACCTTTTAGTAATGTCATTGAATCTTTTTCAAACATGTTTTCTGTATATGGTTTAGCTGGTGGTACTAACAGTCCTTCGTTAAACGGAATTCTAGTATTGTCATTATCTTCACCTAGTAAATAGTTTAAACCTGTTGAGGTTGTTGCTTGTGATCCAGGGGCCGTGAGTCTGGTTCTAGCCATCAAGGAATCCGAACCATGGCCAATGTCTGATAGATCTGGTTCAATAGTTGATTGACCACCCATATAAAAACCAGCACGTCCGCCATCTGCATTTGGTTCTAAATCTGTAATGTCATAATCAGAAAGTTCAATTCGTTCTTTAAAATCTTTATTAATATATTTTTGCAATTCTTTTTGTTGATCTTCTGAAGAAAGTTTAATTATTCTTTCTACTTCATCATCAGCTACATTAAAATCTTTTTGAAATCTTTCTTTGTTTAATTGAAATTTTTTTGTAGGTTTTAATCTTGCAAAATCTAAAGTGTCATCATCGTAGACAGTTATTTTTTGATCACTTGGTAAGTCTCCACCTAATTCCTTAAATACATTTTCATTTTTAGCAAGATCTGGGTTAGCTTCTATTTCTTTAACAAAATTAGGAAAATTTTCTTGAACGTATTTATCGTCAGGATTTTCTTTTATAGTATTTTTTAAACGTTGAATTAAATACTCTGCTTTAGTAAATTGACCTTTACCTGCTTTTTTAGGTTTACCATATTGTTTTAATGGATCTTTTGGATTAAACGGTACACCTGTATCATCGATTGGAAGTTTAATTACAGTGTCATCAAACACTTCATCTTTAAGTTTAATATTTTCAATACCTTTTTTAGGTTTAAAAAGACTATCTATCTGTTTTTTAAACAAGTCATTAAGTTCACCAAATTCATTTTTAGCAAATTGAAGAATAGCTTCTTTGCTTAGACCTCTATCTTGAAGCGATCTTGCTGCTTTTAAAAATTGTAAAAAGGCGTCTTTTTTTGACATACTTAATAATACTCTCTTCTCCTAGTTGGTTGTATTTCATCTTCGTAATCTTCTGGATGGGGTAAAAATCCTCCCTGCCTGAATCGCATAATAGCCATAGTCATACTATCAACCAGGTCATCATGATCGCCATATGGAAATGACGCGCATTCTTCGATCATTTCTTCTGCAAACTGCTCATTAGGGGCCCAGATTAATCCGGCCTCAAACAGCGGAGCACAAGAATTTACTCGTACGTGCTTATCATTACCACGACTTGGGGTAAATGTCATCACTGGAATGTCCATTTGTCTTAGCTCGTGTGTTAATGGAGTTCCAGATGCTTTTTGCTCAACAATAACCATATCAGGTTTCCAATATTTATATTGCTCTAACGCTTCACGACGTAATTCTGGAAATTCAAAACGATCTTTTACTGAATCTAATAAAATTATGTTTGGTTTGCCTCCTTCGTCAGGATAAAAAACACCCCAAGTACTAATTGCACTGTAATCGGCGGTTTCTTTTTTTAAAAACGCTGTATCATAACTTTGAATGACGTAAGTAACGTCTGGAAGGTCTTCGTGTTCCCATTTTTTCCACCATTCACGTTTTATTAACGCTCCTTCTTCAGAAGTTGGCTCTTGCATCCATTGTGCATTCCATTTTCCAACAGGAAGTGTTGCTTTAACACCTTCTAGCTCTTCTATTTTCCAATATTCCGGCCAGACAGGTCTTTTTTTATCTCCGTGGTCCATGATTGCCGGAAATTCTACCACTTCCCACTGATCACCCTTAACTTTTTTTTGATTGTCTAACAATATTCCTGTTAAATCTTTTTTTGACCATCTAGTCATAACTAAAACTATCTGACCACCTGGTTGTAAACGTTGACGTGGACCTGATGTGTACCATTCGTACGCATTTTCAAATGCGTTTCCTGACATTGCGTCTTGCTCCGAGTGTGGATCGTCAATAATCAAGAGGTCTGCACCACGGCCCGTGATTGCACCACCAACACCAGCTGCAAAATACTCACCACCTTGGGCAGTTTCCCAACGTCCTGCAGCTTGACTATCTTCTCTAAGAGAAGTTTCAAAAATTTTAGAATATTCTTCGCTGTCAATTAGTGTTTTTGCTTTACGACCAAACCTGACTGCGAGTTCTCCTGTGTGAGTTGCCTGAATGATCTTGAGTTTTGGATTACGGCCCACCATCCAAGCAGGAAGTAAGTATGAGGCAAACTCCGACTTGGTATGTCTAGGTGGCATGTTGATAATTAATCTATTAATTTTTTTATTTGCAAGGTCATTAAACTTTTGAGCAATAACCCTGTGATGAGCCCCTTCTATAAACTCTGGCCACACAGCTTTTGTAAAGGACATAAAGTCATCTTTTGCTTTTCGCTGAATCTTTTTTTCAGCATGCATAACTTTAAATCTTTTATATTGTGCTCGAACGTTTGAAGGTAACTTATCTATTTCTATATTTTTTTTCATAAAAAATTTTTTATAATTTTTTGCACCTTTTTAACAGTGGAAAAGTATTATACCACCGTTATCTGTCTAAAACAAGCAATACAACCTAGAGTAGTGGGACCCCTTTTTGTAAAAAGGTGTACGACTTATATAGTTACAAAGTTTATTAGGATTGTGTGTGGTACCTCTATGGGTATGTAAAAATATATTGTGTGAGCCATGGCCCGTTAGGGCCATGGCAAGAAAGGTTAGTCTAACAAAGTCATGTAGGCTGACGCATTTAGTCTACTGAATTTACTTAGACCTTTTTGCATTGTGCTATAGTCCTCGTCTATTTCTGCTTGTTTGATTTCTATATACAATTTGTGTTCCTCTGGTGTTAGCATTGCTGACTGACCAGAGTAAGGGTTGGTTGTTTGTATGTTTCTTTCTGTCATGTCCTTGAACATATAGGATAAGTCTATCATTGTCAACCCTCTTGATATGGTCTTTCTTCCCCTGTTAACATATTTCTTTCTATGTATTCTGGGGCATTGTCATCGTCCCACCTCGCTCGGTTGTATTGTCTGCGCCAACCATTCTCGGCAGTTAAAACTTTGGGCTGAAACAATCTACCAAAATAGTCTACTGCTTGGTTACCATGTAAAGCCCACCAATCATTCTGACAATTCAATGTACAAAAATTACCATTGCCATAACCATAAGTTCCAATAGTTCTAGTCTGATTTCTTTTGTTTTCTTTTGGTCCACGTTTCCTGTCTGTTGTATCATAAGTATGGCACTCTGGTCCTTGGCAAAGTCTAGTCATTTGTACCTCGCAATGTAGTCTGCCCTGTGGTCATCTAAAACAAAATATCTTCTAGGCTGATTATGATTTTCTAGAGTTTCATTAATCATTTTAATTAAACTTTTAAATCTAACTTTATATTTAATGTCTTTTTCTTTGTCATAAACATAAACCCATTGATTAACTTTATCGGTCATTTCTTTGCCCTCAACATTGCTTGAATAAATCTGTCATTCTCAGCAATCTTTCTGTCAATCTCTCTTATTTTCATTTCTGAATATAAGAATAGTCCAAAACCAAAAACCATTAATATCATTCCAATATATAAAACTATATTCCAATCAATCATTAATACCTCACTTTCCAACTGCCTTTGGCAGTTCTATAATTATCTGCGTCCATGTCAAAGTATGTCATTAATTTTGCACCTTGTTTACTAGTCCAAAATCTGCACTTGTCAGTCCACTTTGCATTTCTTGTTATGTGTTTTTTATCCTTATTAGAATAATAAGTTATTTTGAATTGTGTGTTGTTTTCCATATTATACCTTTCTATTTGTATGTGGCTATCCTACTATGAATAGGATAGCCTGTCAAGTCTAATTTAGACTTTCTTCATATTGTTTTCTAGCCAATATCTTCGCCTCTCTCGATTGATTTTTGTTCTTCATACCTTTAATCATACTTGCTAGATTACTTGGATTGTAAATTGTAAGACCTGTTGAGTTAGTTCTAATTAACTCAGCCTCATCAACTTGTATTCCAAGTTCTGTTGCAAGTTCTATTCCCTCACTCAAATACCTGTATGCTTTCAATCCTATTTTTAATTGATCGCATTGTTTTTGAATTGTATCAATCCATGTTTGGTGTTTAGAAACTAAATTAGCTTTTGCAGTTCGCCAAGTTTCAAATTGTTCGTACTCATTTTTAGTACAAGCTATTGCTCTTGACCTACAATAAGAAGTTCCAATAACATCAAGATAGTATGGCGCATTAAAATCTTTTGCCATACCTGTATTGTCGTCATTATGATAGTTAGTATATCCCAATGCTTTCATACACTCATCAACGTGTTTAGTTTTATGTGGATTATCTTTGTTTTCATTTTGTTGTGCAAAGATATCTGGGTTGCAATCTTTTGCTTTTAGTTCTTCTCGGTAGTATGCAACAGCAAACTTTTTACCATCTTCACTTGAATACTCACTACCATTTAGATTACCAAACAAACCAAAATCAAAGTGTGATTTTGTTTCTGTTGTGTCCCCATCTTCATCAACATTTTCATTGTGCGAAAAATAAAAACATTTATCTTTGGCAACAACATCACAAGGTTGTCCATACTTTGTTTTAAAGTGTCTTAATGTTGCAACATCATCTGTTGGATATGATCTCTCAACAACATCTTTTGCAATATTAAAAGCCATATTATATTCGTGGTCAACATCTTCTCTTGCTTGAAGATAAGCCTCACGTTCTTGCGTGTCCTCATTTTCAAAAGTGTGTTTTATTTTATTAAAGAGTTTGTTTCTTAACTCGGTGTTCATTCTTATTTTACTCATGTGTTTCCTTTCTATTTTTTTATTTTGCATAAATGTAAATTAGCACTTGACAATAGGATAGTCAAGCACTATATATGATTATATTCCCTTTTGTTATTTACGGAATTAAAAACTCAAAATAACGAGATTGATAGCGTTGGACTGTAGGATAACAGCAACGCTACTGATCCCTGGTCCACCATCTGCGGTGATCACGCAAATTTGCATAAGCGTCGGTGGACCTGGGATCAGTGAGCACTGGATACAGTGATAGGCCCTGGGATCCCGGTAAACAATTGCCGCTGGGCCTCAGCCTCACTGATCGGCAAGCTACAAGCTTCAAGCTTGACAGCTGGTGTAGGATATGATAGGATGTATTTAGAAAGGAGAATATTATGAGTGAATCAAGTAAAGAGTTAAAAAGAATAGCAGCAGCCCTGGAAGAGATCCTGCGGCTGGTGAAGGAAGACCAGGAAAGAATGAAGAAATTAAATGACTAGAAGAATTTCCAACCCAGTGATTTATATAAATCACTGGCGCTGGCTCGAGGCCAACGGATATAAAAAAGAAGCTGCAAGCTGTAAACGGCAAGCGGCAAGCTTGACAAGACAAAATTATAAGAATATAATATCCTATAAATTAAAGGAGAAAGAATTATGAAAGTAAAAGAAGCAAAAGAAATTACAGGCAGCCTGACCCGTACGTCAAAAATGCCTGGACTCAGTTACAGCCTGCCAGCGTGGGAATGCAAAACCGGCTCAAAGCTCAGGAAGGTTAAGGGCTCAGTGTGCGCCAGCTGTTATGCTCTTAAGGGTAATTATACAAGATACAAAGCTATTAAAGCAGCTCAATATGTAAGATTAAAATCATTACAAGACAGCCGCTGGATCGAAGCAATGACAGCTCAGGTGAAGCGGTCAACATATTTCAGATGGCATGATGCCGGCGACGTCCAGGATCTAGATCATCTAAACAAAATTTTTGAAGTGTGCAGGTTAACACCTGACACTAAGCACTGGATGCCAACCCGTGAAGCATGGATCAAGGACCACCTGGCCAGCAAGCCTGACAATCTTGTTATCAGGTTTTCACCTCCAATGATTGGCCAGCGCAACGATACCTGGCCCAACTCATCGATGGTTGTAGAGAAGGACGCGAGCTGTCCAGCACCATCTCAGGGCGGCCAGTGTGGCAGCTGTAGACAATGCTGGGATCCTGCTGTAAAAGTAGTTTCATATGGTAAACATTAATGTTTAGACACCCAAAATATTATAAAGAATTACGTAAGCGTAATAAATCTGATCAGGTCATTAGCGAGAC
>WLWF01003315.1_pt1 | contig 10679 bp, 13 predicted proteins | sample 6718331 | NCBI WGS metagenome assembly WLWF01 (sample SAMN12718692, study PRJNA515312) | sponge metagenome | isolation source: marine sponge | host: Mycale hentscheli | place: New Zealand: South Island, Marlborough, Capsize Point | collected 2003-05-01
CTATATGCCATGAAATCAATGTCATGAAAAATCAATGTGATATTTTTGTAATTATCCGGCCATTTATCTTTTACATAATGAAAGCCAATATTTTTGATACCTCCTCTGTTAAATGGTCTCCTATCCTTTTGATGAATAAATAAAATACGATAATTAGAATCGCCTAAAATATAAGGCATAACACGTATAAAAACTACTTTATGCGGTTCACGATCTCTATATGGAACAATAAAAACTTTATCTGGTACAATTTTATTTTCAGAAGTATCTATGTGTGGATCTTTAAATTCAGTATCACCTATATATAAAAATTTATCATCGCCATTCTCATCCATTTAAAATAATAACACAAAATTAATTAATAACAGTTACGCTGAATATTTTTTAAGTATTATAGATGGTATTAATGATGTAATTTTCTTTTTTTGTAAATTTGCTAGTTTTTTGTAACATTTATTAATTGTAACCTCACTTATTTCGCTAACACGATTAACGTTATGTTTGCTTATATTTAAATTGCAACTTTGAGCAATGAAATAAATAATACCCGCAGCTACGGAATGTGGTGTATTCTCAGGCATTAAATTTAATTTTTCAATTCTTAACGCTACAAACTCACAAACCTTAGTTAACTCTTTATTAATATTTAATTTACTACAATATCGCTCTATAAATGCAATTGGTTTGGTATTATGGAAATAGGTTTTGTCATTGTTAACCATATCCTTTTCCATATTATTCAATAGATGAATAGCATTTTTACATCCTTTCGTAGCTGCCGTATTGTCTAAATGAAAGATGGTTGCTATCTCCCTTGCCGTACGAGGAAAATTCGCAATACGACTAGCAATATACACCGACGCAGCAATCACTCCATCTCTATTACAGCCTCTAAATGTTTTCATCTCTGAAATCTTTTTGTGATATCGAAGAGCATCATCCACCAGCATTTTAGGAATACCACCCGCAGCAGAAAGCGCTTTAATCCTCTGAAATTCGTCGTATTGTGATTTCTCTTTATAAGGCATTGATTGCCACTCTGTATATCGTCTAATTTTTCTCATTTCATATGAAGATCTACTACCACATATCACTTTACAACCATAAGATGATTTCTCCAATAATGGATTAATTGGCATACCACAACGTGTAGGATCCGAACTTTGATTATCATCCGCGCCATAATACCTCCATTCAGCAGATAAATCTAATGTATCTTTGTATATAATTCCACATTTAGTATTTGTACAGGTAAGGAATCTATCTTCTCCATAATTCACTTTACTATTACACAAGTCACAAAATTCTCTCGTTTTTAATTCTTGTTCAGAATAAACACACTCTAATTTTTTACTATCTTCCTTTATCTCAGTATTAAAGGTTTCCCATAAATCTTTTGTTACCTTTTTTGATTTCTTTTTTGATTTCTTTTTCGTAAAATTACTCTGCATTTATCTTAATTTACATAATTAAATTTTACTTTTAATTCAATTTTATTATTATATCTATTTAACATATATATGGGAGCTACGCAATCTAAACCAGGTACTAATGAAAAAGAATTAAAAGCAGCTAATATTTTAGACATATTAGCCACTAAATATATCCTCACCCAAAATTTTCAAGATATGAAAAAACTTGGTGACAAAGCGTACTGTAATAAACTTGTTATTCTTACTGCTGATGTAATTAAAAAATTTCTAAAAGAACGTGAAATTACTTATATTGCACAACGCGTGGTGGATGGTGTCCCGGTCAATGCAAAAAAAACATCTTCCGTGATCTATCTCTCCACTAATAAACTCGAAAAGCAAGCAGGAACTGGTGAAACAAAAGTACCCGAATACAAAAAGAAAGTTTATAATCCAGATGGTTCATATAGAGAAGTTGTTTATAAAGGAATGGCTAGACCCCGTGATCCAAAGAAACGGGAAAAAACATTACTCACAGAACTTGATGTGCGCAATAAAAGAGAAAAAGATAGTATGTGCAAAGGTATTGCAAAATTTTATATCAAAATAGCACATCTATTCGCGGCTATTCTTAAAGCTGTTAATCCTATTTATAAATACGACGGTCACGAAATGAGTATTATGAATAAATCCAAAATTCCTAAAGGAGCTCGTGTTAAACTTGCAGAAGTTAACTTATGTAATCGTAGAATTAAAACGTTGAAGGCTGAGAGCACAGAAGACGGTAAAATAAAAGTTAAAGTTGATAATTGTAATTTGAATCGTAAATCAACTACTAAAAAATTACACGAAAATCTTCTTGATGATTTAGATGTTGATTATGGTGAAGAGATTGTAAAAGATAAGACATTGGGTAACGAAATAGGGATACCTGAATTAGAAAAATTATACTATGATATTTATGATTTTGGTACTGGAAAATTTAATGCTATGTCTAAAAAAGCAAAGGCTGCTTATCGAAGTGATCTAAAAACATTCTATAAAACATTTACAGGTAAGAGCAATTACTCTTCCTGGAATGCTAGTGGGAAAAAGAAATTTGGAGATATTCCTCTTATTGCTTATCACGACACTAATGCTTGTAAAGATGTTGATTCATCATGGCAAAAATCATATACAGGAAGCACTAGTAATCCACTTTTTGTAAAATTTGCAGATAACGTTAAAAACATGTTGAAAAATACAAATACAAATCAAAGAAAACTTCTTGCTGTTTTAGATAAATTATTTGTATGGGTAGATACTCCTGTTGAATACATTGATAATAATAATAACACAGCAGACTTGACAAATAAAACGGTTACTATTAATCCTAAACTCACCAGTAAATCACTACAAGCTTTAGTAGACCAAACACGCCAGTTGATTATTAATATTTACTTACAATGTGAACGTGAATATCAGAAAGGGCTTAAATTATTTGAAGCTATTGTAGGTGAAAGAATGCTTCAAAATACCATTGCAAAAAAGGAAGCTTTAGAAGTCGAATTAGATAAAGTAGTTGTAGGAGAAGAAAATCCAGAATTAGAAAAGATCGTGCAGCAAAATATAAATACAGCATTAGCACCACAAATACCTCAAACCCCTCAAACAGCCGTCGCTGCCGGAGGTGGTGCGCGTAAAAAAAAGTACCGTACCCGTTCACGAAAAAAGAGAAGATAAATTTTTTCTAATTATATTTATATAATGCGAAGAACGAGACATACAAGAAGAACAAAACATAAAAGAAAACACAAGCGGAGGACAAGACGATACAAAAGAAAAACCCGACGAACTAGAAAAAGGAGAGGAGGAGTCATCGGACGCCAAGTATTCGGTGGTGGATACAAAGAAATGTTGGTGACGATAGGAAGGACACCGATCGGTGGTGGTAAACGACCACTATTTGCAGTATCAGATTATCCTCCCGGATTTAAAAAATTTACAAACAGAGATAAACGACGTTGGAACAAAATGAAAACACAACATAAAAAAAAGCACCGTAAAAAATAAATATTTTAAACATTATTATTGTTCAAAATATTATACTCCCCCTGTAAACTTACGCCCTTTTGCTGTCTTTTTTCCCTTATTTTTTGCAGTATCATTCTTTAACAACTGCGCAGCATTGCATAATTTTCTATTATGTTTAGACGTACGTTTATGCCAGTAGAACCGACATCTCTTATACAACCTATTACTGTAATTAAAACAATCGATCTCCTTAGTATATATCTTTCTAGTATGTTTCTTATTCTTAGTACGATTCTTCTTTAATTCATTTACGAAAAATTTAGCAAAATAATCCATCGCTGCACTTCTCTCTGGATGCCATTGAACACCGTAAAATGGATAAAATCTACCTTCAATTGTAGAAACATAATCACGCCCTTTCCTATCCACACTTGTAGATACAATTTTATAAAATTTATCAATGTTCTTATGTTGTTTAAATTTAGTTGGCGTAAGTCCCATTTTATGATTATTCAACGTACAATTCTTAGTAGATAAATTTTTCATTTCAGTTTTGGTAACATTTCTCATCATACGACTTCGTAGTCCTTCCTCAGTAAAATCCAACGTAGATAACAAATTGTTATATGAGTCGAATCGCTGTAATAAATGTTCTAAATCATCGTGACCATCTGCTATAATCATTAACTGCTGCATCCCCATACAACCTCCCCAAATTGGAAAATGATTACCTTTATCATTCTCTTTCATAGCTAATTGTAGAAACTTCTTACAACAGTTGTAGTAGTCTTGTTGAGTGCCGGCAAATGCACCACCACTGGGAAAATACAAACCATTTATTTTTGACATATATTTTTTATAATTCTTAGTAGTGTATGGTATAGGTAAAATTTTAACTCCAAATCTTTTCAACCAGGTTATGTGAGAACTAGCAATGTAAGAATCCCCGCAAACCTGATAATATTTCTTACCAGGTGTCAAAGGAACTGATATCATACCTACTACCAATTGTCTTTTTTTTCTTTTACTTGTTTTACGTTTCTTTTTATGTTGTCTTGTTTTACGCATTCTTTTCATATACTATATCGGTATATTAAAAGATTAACCAAAAATTTAATTATTCTTGTGAATTACTAGATGTGCCTTTGCTGGTTTTTTTTCTTTATGTAAAACCAAACCAAAGAAATAAGAATTAGTAAAATGTTTTCGCAATTGCATTGTTTCCCAATTTTCAGGATATAAAATTTTCAATACTTTAGTTGGAGAGAATAATGTGTAATTATAAATAAGGATTTGTGCGCTAGATAATTGTGTAAAATTTTTTCTGCATTCATTGACAAATAGTTCACTCATTTTTTGTGAAAAAAGAACACCAGTATCTGTTTGTGGAATCATTTCTTCTACCCAACTATAAATAACTGCTTCAGGATGAAATGCAAGACCATAGAAAGGTAAATCTTTAAACGAATACGCATTAATATATTCGGTATTAAGTTTTTTATTTTTACCTATAGAATTGATTTCTAGGAATGATTCAAATTGTTTAACATTTTTACTTTTTGCATTTAATGCCCAGCCAGGAGTTGTATAACAAACCTTATTTGTGGCAAATATCTTTTGATCTTTTTTACTCAATTCTCTACCAAAAATGCCTGGATTACTTGTCAACTTTAAAGGAGTGGAAATATATGTTTTAGCCATTTCAACCATTTCCTTAGGATTAAAAGGGGCAGTTTTTGACATTGCCGTTTTTGAATCTTTTATTTGACTATAATATTTTGGATATTGATGCATGAAAATTAATTCTTCATATCCCATTCCAATACCCAATACAGGAAAGTAAGTTCCCATTCTATTTTGTTTTTTTGCCCATTCGAAAATATGAAATTCGGCTTTTGCCCACCGAATAACATTCATTTCTATTTTAGTATCTGGTTTTATATTGCTTACATTCACAGGAGAAATATCTCCACATATAATTACACCGTTTACCTGTGCTAAATATGAATTCATAATAGGTTTTGTTAAAGTATACTGAATGGGTACAACACGTGCTCCGCTATTTTCAATCCATCTTACGTATGCTGCGGGTAAATAAGATTTTGCTCTTTCGCTATCTATGGCTATATTATCGCCTAACCAATTTGATAATGGAATTGTTAAAATACCAATGACAGGTTGATTATTAACAGATGTTGATGTTTTACTACTCATATATATTGAATAAATATTTTAAGATAAAACATCAAAATAATACGAATTTTCAAAAGCACTATGATTGTCTTTGAATAATTTTTGATTTGGATTAATCTTTTTAATAGTTGCACTACGTGACCATAAATTATAATTTCTTATATATAAATCAGGAACTTTAACACGGTTTTTATTTTTTTTACATTCATTAATAAAGAAATGAGATAAGCGTTTTGAAATCAGTCTAAAAATGGATGTTCTACCTATTTCAGGTAATATCCATTCAAATAAAACTTTTTCAGGGTGAAATTGTGTGCCGTAAAATGGAAACTTTTTGTATTCAAACATACTTACAAATTCGATGGGTTTTTTATCTTCACTCATACTTGTTGCAACGGTATTCCAATATTTATGCCATTTCTTCATATAAGGTGCATTTGCTATATAACCTTGTCCATGATTTTGAAAAACACAAGAATTTTTTCTAAATTCAGATTGTTCTTCTTTTGAAAAAATTTTAGCAATTTTTGAATCTGGTTTTACGATGTTTAATTTAGAATTATAATGATGCGCATCTACATTTGAAAAATCCGTCAAGGAGTTAAATCCATTAATTATCTTCTCCACCTTTTCACCCATCATTCCTAAAATTTCAAAACCAAGACAAATAGAAAATAAAGGAAAATAATTGTTTTGATTGTTTGATTTTTGTGCATGAGTAACAATATGTTTAAATGCAGTCATAAAAAGTGAATATTCTTCACTGATCATACCGTGATCTACTTGTCCGCCAATAAATAAAACACCGTTAACTTGATTAAGTATCATATCTAATGCACCAATGGGCGTGTCATAAGGAATAGGAATAACTCTGGCATTATTCATTTCGATCCATTTCACATAAGATGCAGGAATATAAGAGTGAGTATTTTTGTGATATGTTACTGTCATTGGAATACTAAGAATGCCAACGGTTGGATGATGAAACATTTTTGGTACCTTTTTAGCTTCTAATAGAATTTCATGTTGTTTTATTTTTTTCTTATTTTTCTTTAACGTTTTATTTTTTTTTCCTGGTTTATTTTTCAATGTTTGTTTTGACATATATATAAGACTTAGATTTTCTTATCTATTAATTCATTTGCAGCTTCCAATTTTAACTGTCTAATCTCAGGAGCAACTTCTACTGTCATTCCTAATTCCTTTTTAATAGATGATTTTTCTTTTTCCATTGTTATATTACTATTTGTACCGGTTGTCATATTTCTAATCATAGTTTGCCATTCTATTAATAATTTATCGTCTTCCAAATAATTTGGATGTTGCTTTTCCCATAACTTTACTTGTTTTATTTGCTTGAAAGTAATTTCATCAATTGTTTTATCTATTTTTTCGTGGCTTTTATCTTTTTCCCATTTATCAGCATCTTTCACGTAGAATTGTAATCGTTTCTTATCCGAACAATGTATAGGCCTTTGTGTAGGTTCCATATCTTGTAACTGTTTTACAAAAATATTACTTATCCCCTTCACGAATCCGTGGTTTTTAGTATACAGTAAATCTTCCAAAGAAACCTTTACATTTTCAACAAAATCCGTTAAATTCATAGCATCTTTACATTTTTCGTTTAAATATATGTTTATAGACATAGCATTATTGTAGGTATTTCCTATCTTTGGTATAATGTCTTTAAGATATTCATCTCGAACTTTATTTTGTTCTTGATTTTTATCTTGATTATTTAAAATTTGTTTCATCATTATTTTCAATTCTGCAACTTCTTGCTTTAATGATTCATTTTCAGCCTCAACCTCGTTTTTATCTACATATGTAGAAGAAATTTCTATTGTTACATTTTCAGAGTTCTCTTCAACCTTTGGAGCTAAACATTTTTTTTTATGTTTGCTGAGACCAGAAGCATATTTATATTTTTTGCCGCAGACGGTACATTCGTAAGAATATACAATGGGGTTTTTTTTAGTTATCCATTTTTTATCCTTGTTATCCATTTGATGTTTTCTAGTGGATAAATGACGATTAAAATCTTTTTTGTTCTTAGAAGTAAAGTCACATTTTTCACAATAATATTTTTTGGGGTTTTTTCTGGGTTTTTTATCCATCTATATATGGATAACAAAAAAAACCCCTAAATAGTTTTTGAAAAAAATCTGTTGTAGAACTGAAAAAAAAGCACCACGTGTTTTTATTACTACAATATTCAAGAAGGTAAATTTGATGTGCATTTTTTAACGCCCAAAAATATAACCAGAAATCAGTTTTGGACATTTTCAAAAATGTCCAAAATCAAAAAGTGCTCTAACTTTTTAACTTTTTTTTTGCACACATTCTTTAAGTTCCCAAAATTATTATTTATTATTTCCATTTTCAATTTTCTTCAATAATGCGGTATTGTAAATTAAATTTCCGGTTGGTTTATATTCTGAAACCTGATTATACTTTTTATCATCCTTTTTATTAACAGATACTGGGATATTTTGTTTTCTAGCTAATAATAAACTATTCATATTATTACTATCCACCTTTTTTGTTTCTTTATTTTTTTCTTGGACCTGATTACCAAACCCATCGATGGAATACCCATATTTTTTTTTGAAGTTTTGTCGTTGATATTTTGTTATATAGTGTTAATCATAAAACCATTTGTGGTTAATTTATCCATTATATATGCTATACACGCAGCAGAATCGTATCTGGGAGTACCTACTAAAAATTCTGGAACTACAAAGAAACAGAAATGTTCTGAATTTCTTTGTCTGGATGCGTATTTTATTTTTTGGTGGGCACGATTTAAAATCTTTTTATAAACGCGTAGACGTAAATCGTCGACTTCTTGTGTACGATGATATAAATCATCTAAGCTAATTTTGTCACGATATTCTTCATCATTCATTATTAGAATGATAAGAGAAAAAAACTATTAAAAATAAACGATAAAACCATATAATGACTGTTAAACATATTGTTATGGCTGGTGGAGCATATAATGGCATCTATAGTATTGGCGCTTTAAAGCATTTGATAGAAAAAAAGTTTTTTGATATAGACAATATCGAAAGTATATATGGTACATCTGTTGGTGGATTTATTGGTGCGTTATTATGTTTAAAAATAGATTGGTCAATTATTATAGACTATATTTTAGATAGACCTTGGGAAAGAGACCTTACTTTTAGTGCCGATATGATGTTTAATATGATACCAAAAAAGGGCATACTTAATTCAGACTACATGAAAATTTTTTTTAAAAACTTATTAAAATCTAAGAATTTATCTGGTGAAATTACATTAAAAGAATTATATGATTTCTCTAAAATTAAGTTATTTATGTTTGCAGTAGATGTAAATACATTTGAGGTAATAAAAATTTCATATGAAACACACCCAACACTTAAACTTATAGATGCTGTTTTTATAACATGCTCTATGCCATTTGTATTTCAACCAACCTTTCTAAATGATACATACTTGGTGGATGGTGGTGTTTTATGCAATTATCCATTGGATTATTGTATAGAAGATGGGGCAAAAAAAACTGAAATTATGGGAATTCAGTTTTCGTTAAATAAGGATACAAGAAAATATATTGACGAATCTACTAATATTGTATATTATGGGTACTATATGTTCGATAAATTAATTGGTGTTGCTAGAAAACCGCCAAAAAATAACATTGAAAATGAAATAATTATTCCTTGTGATAGGATTAATATTCCGCGTGCTGTAGAAATTATTAAAAATAAAGAAGTAAGAGCTAATTATATTAAAAAAGGAGAAGAATGTGCTAAATTATTTTTATTATATGTATCTAAAGAGCAGTGTTCAAAAAATTAGTCAAGTTATCTTCTGTAATGTCGCTATCAAATTCCACAACATTATTACCTTTTACTAAATAAATAGTTGGAAATGCTTTGATAGATACATTATGATCTGATTCAAAGTTCTGCATCGTAGCTTCTGATTTTTCTCCATTTACTTCAATGAATCCTATTTTAACACCGTTTATACTTTGTCCATTCAACTTACTCACTGTTTTTTTCCACCCAGAATCAGTAGAAATAATATCTTTCTTACAATGTGGGCACCAATCGGTATAGAATGCATAAATGGAAGCATTTGTACTTGATCCGTTACTATCACCATTACTCTCAATAAATTCTTTATTATCTTTGTACTCTGGATTTAGTTTAGGAGCCACATATGTTGTATAAATCCAAAATGCAAGACCAATAAATAAAGCTAATAGTATAATAATCATAATAAACCTTTTATTTGATACAGCTTGTATTACGCTATTTTTAACATTCTCTATCATAGAACTCATTTATATATACATATAGAAACGGAAAAAACAACTTCAAACGAATATAAAGTTTAAATCGTATGTAATTATAATATGTGGATTCGCAATTATGAAGGCAAGTTAGTTTATTTTGATATTACTAAATATCATAATGAATTTGATTTATATATCAATTTATGGAAGATTAAATTTAATGTAAATTTAAATGAAGACCAAGTGGACTTCAATAATGAACTCATGCAATTAATTATTTCATAAATTCTTTTTTCTGATTCTATTATAACAATGGCTAAAACCCGAAAACTGCGTAATAAATCTAAAAAACATAAAAAAAGAACATATACAAAAAAACACTATCAAAGTGGAGATGGTATGGTAACGTCTGTATGGGGGCCTCCGTTATGGCATTATCTTCACACTATGAGCTTTAATTATCCTGTTAAACCTACACCCGCTGATAAACGCAATTATAAAAATTTTATATTAAGTTTACGTTATGTATTACCTTGTCGATATTGTAGAGAAAATTTAACCAAAAATTTAAAAGCATTACCATTGACTAATAATGATATGCGAAGTAGAAGATCTTTTTCTAAATGGGTTTTTAGATTACACGAGTTAATTAATACTATGTTAGGGAAAAAATTAGGATTAATATATCGTGATGTTAGATAAAGATACGAACACTTTCGTACCAAATGAACAAATGCAAAGAAAGTTACAACTAAAAAGATAGAGGA
>WLWF01003317.1_pt1 | contig 10678 bp, 14 predicted proteins | sample 6718331 | NCBI WGS metagenome assembly WLWF01 (sample SAMN12718692, study PRJNA515312) | sponge metagenome | isolation source: marine sponge | host: Mycale hentscheli | place: New Zealand: South Island, Marlborough, Capsize Point | collected 2003-05-01
GGGGTGAAATCACACCCTCGCAAAATTCAAACTTCTCTGCTATAACTCCCTCACAAACACCGTCTTGGACGAATATCGCGGCATAGGATAATGACATGGCTAGTACATATGTAAACGATCTAAGGCTAGAAGAGATTGGTACTGGCGAAGCGTCTGGTACGTGGGGTACTAAGACCAACGCTAACTTAGAACTTATTGGAGAGGCATTTTCATACGGCTCTGAAGCTATAGCAAATGCGTCTACACACACTATTACAATGGCTGACGGCACTTCGGATCAAGCCCGTTCATTCTACCTTAAATGCACTGGCGGCGGTCAAGCCTGTACGGTCACACTGGCACCTAACACTGTGTCTAAGGTTTGGATGATTGAAAACGCTACCAGCGCAACGCTGACTTTCTCTCAAGGATCAGGGGCCAACGTTGCTGTAGCCGCTGGCGAGGTGAAAATGATTGCAACGGATGGTCAGGGTTCCGCCGCCGTGGTTTATGATTTGCTGACAGATGCTAATCTAGCAGGGACCACGGCTGTTGCTGCGTTGAAACTGGCTGGTACTACCGTTACTTCTACGGGCGCTGAATTAAATATCTTAGACGGCGTGACTTCTACCGCTGCCGAGTTAAACATTCTTGACGGCGTGACTTCTACCACTGCCGAGTTAAACATTCTTGATGGCGTGACTTCTACCACTGCTGAGTTAAACATTCTTGATGGCGTAACTTCTACTGCGGCGGAGTTAAACTACAATGACACGGGCGCTGCGGTTGGCACGGTTGTAGCTAGTAAAACGGTTACGGCTGATGCTAACAAGGATGTAGCAAGCCTGCGTAACCTGACGCTTACAGGTGAGTTAGACGCAGCAACTTTAGATATATCAGGTGCGGGTGACGTTGCAGGGGCGCTGACCAACAACTCCGCAGCGGTAAAGGTCGCGGGTGTAGAAACCATTTACGTTCCAGCGGGTGCAATGTCCCCCAACACCACAAACGGTTGCGCTGGTTTGGCTCAAGTAGAACTTTCTAATGGGCCTGAATTAAAATGCTTAGACTTTGATGCAAGCTCTGATGAAAACGCGCAGTTTACCGTGTGCTTTCCCAAGTCTTGGAACGAAGGAACCATTACGTTTCAAGCGTTTTGGACAGTAACAGGTACAAATACCGGCACCGTAGCTTGGGGGTTGTCAGGCGTTTCTATTGCTGACGATGTTTCTATCAACACCGCTTTTGGAACTAACGTGGTTGCTACCGCAAAGGCATTTAGCGGAACGTCCAACGACATGACTGTTTCTGCGGTAAGCGGAGCGGTTACTGTAGCAAGTGCTGCGGTAGATACGCAGACATACTTTCAGATTATGCGGGACGTATCGGCGGATTCACAGTCAGGAGATGCTAGGCTTTTAGGGATAAAACTGTTTTACACGACAGACGCAAAGAATGATGCCTAATGACTTCTTTTGGATATGATATACTAGGGTTTGGTTCTGGGGGTTTAGTTGAATTTACAGCAACTCTTAGTTCTAACACTGCAAACGCTAACCTAAGAACGGTAGCAGTAGCTCAAGGTTGGGATGAAATTTCTCCTTTGAGTTTTGCAGTAGCGTCAGGAGTGTATGCTTATTCTACAAGCACAAGCAACGCAGGTTTAATTGTGAGCGGTAGTTATCCAAATGGTCTTATTATTACAAATAGTGGATATATAATAGGAATGGGTGGTGCTGGAGGATTTCCTCAAGGACCGCTTAACAGCCCTTCACAAAGTAGCGGTGGTAATGGCGGACCCGCGCTGTCTTTTGCTTCGGGTATTACAGTAGATATTATAAACCAAGCCTCTTCCTTTATCGCTGGTGGTGGCGGTGGTGGCGGCTATAGTGGCGGTAATGGCGGCGGGGGTGGCGGTGGCGCAGGACAATCTGGAAGCCCCGGATCGTCAGGATCGAATGGCAGCGGAAGTCCTACCAGTATAACTTGCACAGCATCACCGGGACAAGAAAGCGTGTCAGGAACGGGTGGCACGGGAGGGGGCGCAGGGGGTGGCTCTGGTTACGCAGGTACGTGGTCATCTCCGGGTTGCGTTTCTTACGGTGGCGCTCCTATGCGAGGTGGTTCTGGAGGTCGAGTACTACCGGGATCAGGGGGCGGCGATGGCGGTTCTGCGGGAAACGCGGGTAGTGGTACTGGTGGCGGCGGTTGGGGCGCTGCGGGGGGTGGCACTGGCGCGGGTTCTGGAGGTGCAGCCATTACAGGCTCATTTACTTCACTAACAAACAATGGAACAATCTATGGATCAACCAGTTAATCCTAACAGGAAGTAATCGTGAGGATGCCATGCCATTAACAAAGTTACAGTTTAAACCCGGAATTAACCGAGAAACCACTTCGTATAGTAACGAGGGTGGTTGGTTTAATGGTGACAAGGTTCGGTTTCGCATGGGCTTTCCTGAGAAAATAGGCGGTTGGGTTAAAAACTCAGAAAACGCTTTCCTTGGAACGTGCCGTGCGCTGCACCCGTGGGTGGCTTTGTCTGGAGAGAAATACATTGGTGTGGGTACGGGCCTCAAGTATTATATTAGTGAAGGTGGTGCATACAAAGACATTACACCTTTACGGGTAGCGTCTTCTGCGGTCACGTTTGCAGGCGGTGCTGATACCTTAGACGGGGCAATAAGCGCCGAAGCACAATCTATTGTTATGGACAGCGCCAGCGGGTTTCCTACAGGCGGTGGACGGATTCTTATTGGCTCAGAGCAAATAACCTATGGTGCAATTAGTAGTGCCACACTTACAGGATGTGAGCGCGGCGTTAACGGAACAACAGCAGCGGCGCATTCTGATGGCGCAGCGGTAACGTGCTGTACTTTGTCTGTTACAGATTCTGATGGTCACGGCGCGTTAGAAAATGACTTTGTAACTTTTTCAGGGGCGGCAACCCTTGGCGGTGTAATTACTGCAAACGTTTTAAACCAAGAGTATCAAGTAACGCATGTTGTAAGTGCTACCGTTTTTCAAATAGAAGCTAGGGCTGTAGCAACTATCTCTGAAATAACTACAACGTCTGGATTAAATCCAACGTTTGTTTTTGCAAACACAAGCGACAGCGGTAACGGTGGCGGTTCTTCTGTGGGCGCATACCAGATTAATACGGGGTTGGATACTTCTGTGCAAGGCACTGGCTGGGGCGCAGGTACATGGGGACGCGGTACGTGGGACTCGGCCTCGGACCTTACGGCTGGCGGTAATACTCTTCGTATTTGGAGCCACGATAACTTTGGCGAAGACTTGTTAATGAATGTTCGTGATGAGGGTATATTTTATTGGGACAAGACAAACGGCGTCACAACACGGGCGGTATCTCTTTCCAGTTTAGGTGTAGCGACAGATAACATACCGACTATTGCAAAGCAGGTATTGGTTTCAGATAAAGACAGGCACATTATAGCTTTTGGTTGTGACCCAGAAACGGCAATAGGTACGCAAGACCCTTTGCTTATTCGTTTTGGCAGTCAAGAAAGCCTAACAGATTGGTCAGCCAAGGCCACTAATACAGCGGGTGATTTGCGCATTGGTTCTGGTTCGGAGATTGTAACCGCTGTAGAAACCAGACAGCAGGTTCTAGTGTTTACAGATGTATCGCTACACGCCATGCAGTTTCTTGGACCGCCGTTCACGTTTGGTATTAACACCGTTTCAGAAAACATTACTACAGCAAGTCCGTTGTGCGCTATTGCGGTTAATGACAACGTGTTTTGGATGGGCCGCGAAGAGTTTTATGTTTATGCGGGTGCTGTTAACAAACTTCCTTGTACGGTTAAGGACTTTGTTTTTTCTGATTTTAACGAACAACAAATTCAAAAAGTCACCGCAGCAAACAATAGCTCGTTTTCAGAAATATGGTGGTTTTACCCGTCTGCCAGTAGCGATGAAAACGACAGATATGTTGTGTTTAATTATGAACAGAAAATTTGGTATTTCGGCACCTTAGACAGAACGGTTTGGATAGACCGTGGCGTTGACGCTCTTCCAATCGCAGCTAGTCCCGACCACTATTTATATGTGCATGAAAGCGGCTTTGATGACGGTAGCACCGTACCAGCTAGTCCCATAGCTGCAAACATAGAGAGCAGTCAGATAGACTTAGGTGACGGGGATCAGTTTGCGTTTTTGTCTCGCATCATACCAGACATTACGTTCCGCGACTCCACTGCCAATACACCTACCGCTACGTTTACTTTGGGAGTTAGAAACTTTCCGGGTGGTAAATACTTGGAAACGGACGCTGACGTAGTAGATAAAACAGCCTCAACGCCTGTTGAACAGTTTACTAAGGAAGTGCGAACGCGATTGCGTGGGCGATCCTTTAACTTAAAAGTAGAAAGTACTGGGACAGAAACCACTTGGCGCTTGGGAACTCCCAGAGTCGAAGTTAGACCTGACGGCAGACGCTAATGTCTAGGAATCTAGTTCGCCCGTTCTTTCCGATTCCACCGCAGGAGTACGATCAGACATACTTTGATGAGGTAATTCGGTCCTTTGCGGTGTACTTGGATCAAATGCAGAACCCCGGAGAAGGCAGGCATACGGCCTTAGTTTTGACCAATTTACAGACGGACGATCAGGGCTTAGAAGTAGGTAGCTTGTATCAAGGGGCTAACTCTGATGGCTTAATGGGCTATGTTAAGATAACCCTAGCGGACATGAGTAGTTTGCGCGGCAACTCGGTTACAGGTTCAGTGGGTGCGGTTACGGTAACGACATGATTTAGGATAAATGTGCGTCTATGATAGACCCGATCACAGCATTTGCCACAGCTAACGCCGCCTTTAAGGGCGTCAAAATGTTGGTTGGCGCAGGCCGTGAAATGCAGGACGTTAGCAAACAGTTAGGCATGTGGTACGGCGCAGTCGCAGATATTACACGCGCTGAGTCTCAACGTAAAAACCCCACTTGGCTAGACAAAAAAACACATGGTACTGAAAATATAGAAAAGGAAGCAATGGACATTATTGTCCGCAAGAAAACATTAATTGAAAAAGAAAAAGAAATTAAATTTATGTTAGATTATCGTTTTGGATTAGGCACTTACGACGAAATGCTAGGTATGCGCAGACAAATACGAAAAGAACGGGAAGAAACCATATATGCAGCTATGGAAGCTAAACGCCAACTGGCAAATAATGCAGCTATAGCTGGACTGTCTTTGGGTATAATTAGTGTTCTTGGTGGCGGCATGTATTTAATTGTACTAGCCACCCAGTAATGGATAGCTGGGTTCTATATTTTCTTATTGTTTTTATAAACGGCGATTCATTTATGTTGGAAAACAATCAACGCTTTGAAACAAAAGGAGAATGCTTAATTGAAGGTATGCAAAAAGGCAGTTCTGTTGTAGAAAACATAATGATAATGTCAGGGATACCCGCTTCAGGGCAATTCACTTGTCGTAAAGTTGGGGTAGATACATGATGTTAATTGCATCTGCAATTGTAGCTGGTTTGGCTAGTCCTGATTTTGTAACTTGCCAATTGGCTAAACGCACTAAAATACAGGATGAAATGGTTTGTATTTACAAAGGGCCAAATAATACGATAGGTTATCACTATCCGAGTTTTAGTTTCAAGGAATGTCCAAAACAGTTCCAATGCCGATACTCACCCGATACTAAGCGGCGTCCGACTGTTAAGGAAATAATGGAAGGCTTGCAAGGGGGCTTTGAATGACAAACGCTTTTGAGAAAATACTAGAATACAAAATTTTACCGCGTTTTATGATGTTCACCATGACGATAGTTTATGTTCGGTGCATTGAGTGGGCGCTTACACAACCCGATTTGTCTACACAGCAGGCAAGTCTAATTTCTGTTGTCACAGGCGCTATGACAGGCGCATTTGCCGTATGGTTGGGGTCAGAGAAATGATAACACTATTAGGTAGCTTACTAGGATTTGGCAGTTCATTTTTGCCAGAAGTCCTAAATTATTTCAAGGCAAACCAAGCGCAAAAGCACCGCATGGAAATGATGCACCTTGAAACAGAACTAGCGCAAAAACGTTCAGAAATGAAGTTGGTTGAGTTGGATAAACAAGCTGACATTGAAGAAACGAAAGGGTTGTATTTACATGACAGTTCTATCGACGCTGGAAGTTTTATCAACGCCCTGCGTGGGTCCGTTCGGCCCGTTATCACTTATATGTTTTTTGCTTTATTCATTGCCACAAAAGTCGTGATTATGGTGAAAGTCACACAAGCTGGCGGCGATTGGATGCAAGCGGTTGAACTTATGTGGGATACAGAAACGGCTGGATTAATGAGCGCAGTGTTGGCCTTTTGGTTTGGCAATCGGGCTATATCTAAGTACGCGGGGAAATAATCATGGGATACAAGTTAAGCAAACGAAGTCTGTCTAGGCTAGAAGGTGTGGATGAAAGACTAATTGGTATTGTTAAATACGCTATTGGCGTTACGAAGCAAGACTTTAGTGTAATCTGCGGGTTGAGAACAATAGAAGAACAACGCGCTTTGGTTGCAAAAGGGGCTTCGCAAACCATGAAGTCAAAACACATCGACGGTAACGCTGTTGATCTTATGGCTTACTGCGATGGTGGCAGATGGGAACTCAACCTATATGATGAAATTGCAGACGCCATGAAAGAAGGCGCAGAGGCTGTGGGCGCAAAACTGCGTTGGGGCGCTGCGTGGACAATAGATGACCTTGGAGCGTGGGAAGGTAGCGCAGAGAATGCTATGAACAGCTACATAGACATAAGGCGCTCACAGGGGCGCAGGCCGTTCATTGACGCGCCACACTTTGAGTTGATGCTGTGACATGCACGTATTCGTTCTTATGGTCTATCTGGGCTATGGGGATGACCGAATCTTGTTGAGTGAAGATATGTATTTCCACCGCGTTGACTTCTGTAACAAGGTGGCAAGTGAAGTCGTTAAAAGGTACAGTACGCACGGAATAGAAGTAGAAGACAGGGTTGTTGCTTACTGTGTGCCAAAATATCTAAATCAGGCTCCTGAAAATGTTTACTAACCCGAACAATTTAGTTTTTTTAAAAAAAACAATAACCCCTACAAATGTTCGGGTTTGTATGCTAGAAAAGCAAACAACTGAGGTTACGACATGATGAACAGCATGCAGAACATGGGCAGATACGGCGATACACGCATGGCGCATGTGGCTCCCGGCGAGATGGTTGTGCCGCGTCAGGTTATGCAGAACAATCCTCAAATGGCACAAGGCATTGCATCTGCAATTAGGTCAGAGGGCGTTGACCCTAGACGCTATATGGTTGGTACACCGCAGAATAGTATAAATCCGAACACAGGTCAGCCAGAGTTTTTCTTGCCGCAGTTAGCTGCGTTCGCTGGAAAAGCTCTTGCTAGTAACGCTGTCAAAGGCGCGTTGACTTCCTTGGCTGTGCGTAAGCTGCAAGGTAAAAAGGCTGGACTGCGTGAGGCTTTGATCGGTGGCATTCTAGGCGAAGGCATAGGCGGCGCTATGGGTAAGGGTACATCCATAGCTAACCTGTTTGGTGGCGCGGGTGGCGGAACGTCTATGGCGTCTGAAGCAGCACTAGATAAAGCGAACATGGCTGATATGGCTGAGAGAGTAGCAAAAGGTGTTGGACGCGCTGATGGTCCGGGTTCTGCTGGATTTGGTGCTGAAGCTAGTAAGTACGCAAGAGACAGAGGCATGGATGCAGCGCGAAAAAGCATAGACGCAATAAAACCCCCTGTGCCGCAACGTGTGTTTAAAGAAGACCTAATGGGCATTGGCGAGTTGGGATCGTCTGTATTTCCAAGCCTAAAAGACGAAGGCAACATTCTTGGTAAGCTGTTAAATACCAAAGCAGGTGAAGCACTGGCGTTTGGTTTAGGTGCAGAGCTACTAGCAAAAATGCAAGGTGACGATGATGAAGACGATGGACGCGCTGAAATAATCGCAAGAGCCAATCGTCCATTTGGATTTGGCAGGCCAACATCTATCAACACCATGAGGACATTAGCTGACGGTGGTGAAACAACGCCTGATTACTTCCCGCGCAGAACGGGCGGTATTATGCCAAGCGAAGGCTCTGGCACAAAAGACGATGTACCCGCTATGCTAATGGCTGGTGAGTTCGTACTAACGAAAGACGCGATAAAAGGTCTTGGCAATGGCAACCAACGTCAGGGTATTGCTAAAGCATACGATATGCAAAATGCGCTAGAGAAAAAGGCTAGAACATGAGTGAAACCTATGAAACCATTCAGCGCCGTCCAGAATATATTGAACAGCGTGAACAAGCCTTACTAGATAAAATCTTCGGCACAGAGTCGGGCGGTGTTTTCACTGGCGGTCTTGTAGATGCAGAAGCGTATCCAGACCTGTTTAGAATACCAGAGTATAAAATTGCTCCTGAAACAGATTTAGAACAATCTATCTACAATACGTTTGATACTGACGCAGAGCGTCAAGCGTTTATGGATAGGTATCAGCCTTACTTTATGGATGAAACAGGCGCAGCTAAATACTTTCCAGATGCACAATCAGCAATGGATACTGGCGTTGATAAGATAGAAACCGCCATAACAGATTATTTTCCACAAGCTGAAACATATATCACAGGCGGCACAGAGGCGTTTGACCCGTCTACTGGTGTTGCCGACTATATGAACCCGTACAAACAAAGCGTCATTGATGAGGCAATGAAGCAAATTGACAAGCAAGGCGCACAAGCCATGCAGAAAATGAACGCACAGGCAATAGGGGCTGGTGCGTTTGGCGGATCAAGAGCGGGTGTGCAAGCAGCAGAAACGCAAGGCAATATTCAGGATGCTAGGGCCAGAACCATAGCGAATATGATGGCTCAAGGATACGACAAGTCTTTAGGCGCAGCTATGTCTGGGTTTGAAGCCGAACAAAAGCGCAACTTAGAAGGCGGCAGACTTACAGGCGGATTAGGTCAAACAGTCGGTGGCCTTGGCTCTAAGCTGGTAGACGCTGGATCGTCCTACGGTACATTGGGCGGAACTAGCGCAGATGTTGGTCGGGTTTACAGCGCCATGACCCCCGCAGACATGGGCTTTATGTACGGGCTAGGTCAAACACAGCGCGACTACGATCAGAGGGTTTTGGACAATCAGCGCAGGGAGGGTATGCGCGGCACTGAGCAAGCGTTGTATCCAATCAACTACGCTTACGGTGCGCTATCAGGAACGCCATCTGCGGGTGTTGCAAGTCAATACACGACAGCCCCTGCCCAGCCGGGAACCAACCCGTTTATCGCTGGCATAGGCGCGTACACAGCCCTTTCGGGTATTAACCAACAACGTACTTGAGGGCTTTAATATGGCTGGCATTTTAGGCAACAATAGATCAGACGCTGAAATGCGTGTTGAAGCTGCACGAAAAAAAGCAGCAGCAGAAGCTAGGGCAGATGTTGCGTTTGGTCAAAATTTTGGTGATCGACTTGCTGGATACAGCAAAGGTGCGGATACTTACTTAAAAGGCGGGTTGGGTGATCTCATTGGTAATATCAGTGGTTTCTTTGGTGATGAAGATACTGCGGCACGTTTGGCCTTTGAATCAGATGAACTTTATAGACGCGGCGGAGAATTTTTCGATAAAGGTTTAGCTGGTGGACAAAAGTATTTAGACGAGTCTTCAATACCAATTACTCCCCAAGAAAGGTCAGCGAGAGAAAGCGCATTAGCCGAACAATTAGTAAAAAAAGCTCAAGCCGCAGAAAATACACAAGCAGGAGAGTTTGCTGGCATGGGTACGCCTTTGGTAGACCCTATGGCTAGTGGTTTAGATGTAGAATACCAAGCTGAGAACGCACGGCAGCTACAAGAAAAGATAGCTGCTTTGGCTAAAAGCAGAGAAGGAAGCCCAACACGGCAAAGCGGTGAACAGATTGGTGAACGTGATATGTTCCAAAGGGCTAAAGCTGGACCGACAGCCGAAGATATGGCTATGATGGACGAAGCTAGAGAGCAAGGCCAAGGCGCAGATTTAAGTGCTGATCCATTTGGAGAGAAAAAGTCTAGTCCAATTACCAGTGCATATTTACAAGCGATGCAAGAATTTTCTGCAAAGCCAAAAGAAATACGCAGTGATGAAGAATTATTAAACTATTATAAAGATGAATTTTCTCAGGCAACTGGGGTGAACATTGATGGCAAGCCTGACAAAAGCCATGCTCTAATGGCTTTTGGTTTGGCGCTTATGCAAAATCGTGCGGGTAAAGGTTTTAATGTCGGTAAGATGTTAAGTTCTGTAGGTGAGGCTGGGGCCAAGGCGCAACCATATATAATCAAAGCGTCAGAAGAGGCGAAAGCTGCACAATTAGCAGCAGGAAAATATGCACTTGATCAGGTGAAAGCTGGGAAATCTGCGGCGGCAGCATTCCAAAAAGAAGCTAGAGCTACGCAAAATTCATGGTTAATGAAACTCGCAGAGTTTGATCATCAAGCTGAATTAGAATCAATCAAAGCTGGTGCAAAAGCTGGTGAGTTAAAATACACAAGAGAATTAGAAATTATTCCGGGTTTAAAAGTGGGTGTGGGGGATGTAGGCGGTGTAACTAAATGGCAGACTGCTTCGGCAGACGCACCAAAAGTTGTAGACTTTTACAACAAATATTCAAAAGGTCAGGAATTGATTGGCGAAATGTCGGACGCTTTAGATAGAT
>WLWF01003325.1_pt1 | contig 10658 bp, 2 predicted proteins | sample 6718331 | NCBI WGS metagenome assembly WLWF01 (sample SAMN12718692, study PRJNA515312) | sponge metagenome | isolation source: marine sponge | host: Mycale hentscheli | place: New Zealand: South Island, Marlborough, Capsize Point | collected 2003-05-01
AGTACACTAGAAGGTAACTTCTTAAAAGATGTAGGTATGCCGAGAGAAAGTATTGTAAGACGTCAAGGCGACAACATGGCAGGAGATCTTTTCCTAAGTGATCATCCTGGAGACTTAAAAGGTCAAGGCGCTCCTAACGGTCCAGAAGATTTACAAGCAGCAACAAAATTTTATGTTGACAATACCGCATATAGTTCACCGGAAGTATTAAGTGTAAGTACAATCGGTGATGATACAATGCAAGGTGTTCCTAACGGAAAAGAAGGTACTTCGGATATCTATGCATTTAGAACAATTAACGCAGCTGCACGTAGAGCAGAAGAATTAATTAAAACAGCACCTGAAGAACCAGGACCATATTTCCAAACACTAGCACACACAACAGGAGGTACAACTACAGATTGTATAGTAGATACCCAAGGTGTAGAAAACAGTGTTGCTCCTATAACAAATACAACTCTAAAATTAAACAAAGACTTTTTGATAGCTGAAACATCTGCTTATATAAAATTTACATATCCTAACTTTACATACAATGTAGATACATGTAAAAGAGATTTAGGATTAATTATTGACAGTTTTAGGATTGATGCTAATAGAGGAAATAATGCTAACAGTTTGACAAGAACAGCTGCTGAAAGATATTATTCAAGTGTAAGTGGTAGAATTGCAATTACTACACAAATTAAACAAACCAAAGACAGTTTTAGATTTTTAGGCGAACTTATAAATGATGCAGTATTACAAAATGCAAAATTAAATACAAAGCCGTTGTTATCAACTAACGCTGGATTGACAGCATATGACGGTACTAATCCAGCACAAGCACAAACACAAAGTGATCACGGATTAAAAGACGGCAATATTATTCAATTCTTTGATGTAAGTGGCGGCCAAGCAAGTATAAACGGAGAATTTATATATGTTAAAGTAATTGATGCAACTACTATAGAACTGTTTGCAGACGTTGATTTAACTACGCCTTTTGACAATTCAACATTCGGAAGTTATGGCGGAGTTGGTAGTTTTGGATTACGTTACCAAACTAAATTCCAACAGGACACAACAGGAACACAAGTAAGCGACGGTGTAGGTGGCGGAGCAGAACCAAATACAGCTGCAGGCATTGCTAACAATGTTTTACTTTTGAATAATATTATTGAAAACGGGATAGATGTAGGCGCTGATATTGTTTACGGTAGTAGATATTTTTTAACTGTTGACAATAACTCAAGTGGATTTATTGATCAAACAAATCCAGATAATGTTGATGCACTTCCTGGAAAAGTTCTAAAAGGTAAACGTTCGGGTGCTATTGGTAGAATTATCACATTTACCCAAACCACAAACGAAACTACATTCTTTATGCAACTACTAGAGCCTAAAGAGTTTGATGCTACACAAGATAATGCAACACAAGCACTAGGTGAAGAAATAGAAATGGGTAACTTTGTTAAAGCAAAACAAGTTACAATTAGAGTTGAGTCAGGTATATATGAAGAAGACTATCCTATTAGACTTCCCAACAACGTATCACTTAAAGGTGATGAATTTAGACGAGTAATTATACGTCCTAAGAATCGTGTATCACAAAGTAAATGGGCACAGACATATTTTTATAGAGACAAAGAATTTGATGGCAACACTCTACTAACAACAGGTACACCTTTTACGAACCAGTCGGGAGAAGTAACAGGATTCTTTGGTTTCAACTATCTAACAACAAACACAAGAGCTATAAATGTAGGACTAAATGTTAGTAACCTTGGAAAATATAATAAAGCTGCAAGTATTATTAAATCGAATAAAGAATTTATAATTGATGAAGTTATTGCATTTATTAATGCTACATTTGTTAATACAGGCTTTACATACGATGAAGCAAAATGTAGACGAGACAGTGCAATTATTTTAGAAGGTGCTGGTTTTGATATTGCATTTGGCACAAACTATAATGCTGTAACAAACGGACTTGCATATCAAAGAGCAAACAGTGCATATGTACTAAGTGATCAGTTTAACGCTACAATAGGTGCTATTACATTCTTAAGAGATGCGGCACAAACACTAGCAACAAATGGCGGCGGAGATGCAACTACAAATACTAGACTACTTGCTTACTTTAATGAAATTATAGACATTGCAACAAATGGTGTTGTAAGCACAGATACAAGTGCAGACGCACTAGTATTTCCGGTACCAGGTGCATTACCTACAACAGATGCAAATGATGCAGCATTACATTTACAAGCAAATAGAGATTTCTTAGCAGCAGAAGTTGTTGCATTTGTAAATGCTAATACTCCTCCAGCAGGATACAATCAAGCAAAATGTTTGCGTGATGCAAAATATCTTGTTGATGCATTAACATACGATATTTTATATGGTGGTAACTATGCGTCAAGAATAGTTGCTGAAAGTTATTTTGAAGGTGCTGTGGCACAACTTCCTGTAGCACAACAAACTAAAACAGTAAACTCATATACGCACATTAGCACAGTTATTGGCAATGTAGTGCAAGGTGTTAGTGTTACACCAACTACTGGTAACGTAGAAGTACAAGACACATCAAATGCTAACGCTGGAGCGACAGAAGCAACTCAATTAGATACATTGATTACTATCGTAACTGATGTTATTACAGCAAACGGAATTGGCGGCCTTCCGGCAGAAGTTATGCCTGTTGTAACAAACGAAAGTGCAACTGAACAAGCGGCAAAAGCTGCAATTGATGCAGGCGCGGCTGCGACTATTAATAATGTAATTGATTTTATCGACTCTAACTACTTAAACTTTACTTACAACGAAGTAAAATGTAGAAGAGACACAGGTTACATTGTTGACGGAGTAATTAAAGATTTACAAAGAGGCGGTAGAGAGTTTGCATTACAAAACCAAGGCGAATATTTTAGTGCGTATGTTGGTGGCGGCTTTGCAGGACAAGAAAACGAAACAGCAGCAGCAATTGGTCATATCAGCACACTAGCTGCACAATTACTAGAAGGAACAGCACCAACAAAAAGTGCAGGAACACAATTTGATCCAGACATTTCTCAAGGTTCAGCAACAACTACATGGGCAACAGGTGTCAGTTATACACAAGGCGACTTTGTTGTACGAGGAACCGGGGGCGCAGCAAGATATTATAGAACAACTACAACACATACTTCTGTGGCTGGAGACGAAGTTACTGAAATAGGAACTGGTAATATTATACTTACTGACGACAAATGGATTGAAGTTACCCGAGATGTTACACTAGTAGGTGGATTAATTGATATTGTACAATATCCGTTAGAAAATCCAAGTTTATTTAATCCACCAAAACGTAACGATCAAATGGATGTATTCTTAATGGATGACGCAACTATTGTTCGTAACGTAACAGTGCAGGGACATGGTGGCTTTATGTGTGTACTTGACCCAGACGGGCAGGTGTTGACTAAGTCACCTTACATTCAAACAGCTTCAAGTTTCTCTTTAAGTGCAAACAAAAAAGAATTTAGAGGCGGAATGTATGTTGATGCATATTGTGGTAACATACCAATGCGTATTATTGGTAATAGTGGAAATTCAACAGATGTTAATATTAGTGGTGGTAATGTAACTCTAAGTGCATTTGCTATTGGTGTAGAAAGTTTAGACGTAGGCGGACAACCGCAAGGACTCAAATTAAGATTACCACAATTACCTGCACCATTCTATTTTGAAGGAATACGTTATCAAGTAAACGCTATTTCAAATTATGATAGTGGTTTAGGTAGAGCAATATTATATTTAGATCCAAAAAGTAATAATACACTTGGATATAATAAAACAGGAACTGATTCGCCTGGTGATGCAGGTCATGCTGTGGATGATGTTGTACAAGATATATTCTTACAAACAGCAGGTAACAGAAGTATACTTGGTAATGACTTTACACAGATTAACGATTTGGGTTATGGTCTTGTAACTAACAACGGTGCGTTTTCAGAAATGGTTAGTATGTTTACATACTACACTCATGCGGCATACTATGCGGCAAACGGTTCGGAAATTAGATCACTAAATGGTTCAAACGGTTATGGTAACTTTGGCTTAGTTGCTGAAGGTGCAGATCCAAACGAAATTCCGGATCAGGTTGTTACAGCAAGAGATACAAACCAGTCAGTGAAAGCGTTTACATACTCAACAGGTGGATTTACTAATGCACTAGCAGATACAAGTTTCACAGCATATGACTTTAGAGAAAGACCATTAAAAAATAGTTTTGTATATATTGATCATCCTACAAAAGGTCCATTAAATTATAAAATTACTAATATATCAAATTTATCAACACCAGACAACGACGGTGTTACTGGAGCAGGAGGCGCACCAGTTGCTACTGGTATCAATGCACTTGATGCAACAATCGGCGGAGGAAACGGGTTCACAGGAACACCTCCAAGTGGTAGTGGAGTGTTCACAAACATTTTACAAAAATCAGCTACAGGCACAGGAACAGGTGCTAGGTTTAACGTAACTATGGTTTCAGGTGTACCTACTATAACACTTGCAAATAGTGGGTCATTGTTTGCTATCAATGACGACATCGTTATTAGTGGCGCAGATATTGGCGGTGTTGATGCAACAAACGATCTTCTTGTCAAAGTAAGTTTAGTTTACAACACAACAGCAGGCACATTTAGTAATGATATTTACAGACTAACAATTCAAGAAGGATCAAGTAATAATGACTTCTTCCCAGATTTACAGGAAGCACTTGCACACGACAGTCTTGTAGAATATAGACATGGTGAAACTTTAATATTTGATGGTGTTAACAGCCAAAATATTACAGAGCGTCCAAGTACAGCTATAAACTTTGATGAAAGTGATTTAATAACTTATCGTAGTACAAGTTTTACTACAAAAGACGACCAAAACTTAGATTTAACAAGTACAGAAATTAAGGCAGTATTTGATACTGACTTTAAATATCTTCCGATAACATTAGATCCTTTACAAAAATCTACAAATGCTTCATTAGTAGGTGGTACAGGTACAATGGGTGCTGCAACAACAGACACATATTTGACTGTTAATGAACTTGAGCCAGCTGATGCAACTAGAGTTGTTCAAGATGCTACAAATGCTCTTACTCAAGTAATTAAGAATCCAGGTGATGCTGGTTATACTGGCGGTATGATATTTACATACGGCTCAAGAACATTACAAGTAATTGAATACGGAGCTGTATATACAGGAACAATAACAACATTAACTGTAGACGGTGGTACAAATGAAGTAACTATTAATACTAGTACAGCACATAACTTAATAAACGGTAACAAGATTTTACTGACAGGATTAGAAGGTACAACTCAGTTAAATGGAGTAGAAAAATGGATAGGTGATGTTACATCAAATGAATTTGTTTTATACGATGATGCAGGCCAAACAACACCAACTGACGGTAGTACATTCGGAACATACGTTGGCGGAACAGGAACGTTTACTAAAACAGATACTCCGTACTATATTAAAACACAGGCTATTACAGCAAATGATGTAACAGGTAATACTAATAATGACATTGGTACTATTTCTACAGCAAGAAATGTTTATGCAGGTGTAATTAATGGAACAACAGCAGAAATTACGATAGCGATATCGTTGCTACGTGCAACAGGACATGACTTTACTGAAATAGGCACAGGCGGATTTAACACAAGTAACTATCCAAATGTGTTGTTAGGTGAACCTATTGGTGGCGCATCTTCAAAAGCAGGTTATTACACTGATGCTGATAATGCAGCTTCTTCGCAAGTTTGGGAGCGTAGAAAAGGCAGAGTGTTCTTTATTACTTCAGACAACGATGGCTTCTTTAGAGTTGGTAAGTATTTTGTTGTAGACCAATCAACAGGATCGATTACATTCGCAGGTGAAGTTGGTATTTCAAGAGCTGCATCATTAGGCTTTAAAGAAGGTGTTACAATTGATGAATTCTCAAATGATGAATTATTTACAGATTTATCAGATACTGCTGTACCTACAGAAAAAGCGATTGCAAACTATGTAAGTAGAAGACTAGGTCATAACGGATCTGCACAGCTTACCGGCGCAAATAGAATCAATCCAGGCTTTATGGCATTGAATGGATCAACAGCTATGGAAGGCACAATGGATATGAGTAGCAATAAAATTGCTAACTTATTAGATCCAACTGATGCCAATGATGCTGTTACCAAAGACTTCCTAGATCAAGCTGTATCAGCTTATGATGAACTTAATGACTTGCGTAACTTTACTAATCACAGTGTTTCAGCTGGTAATACATTTAAACAACTTATAGCACCATCAGGTGTAAGAAAAATTGTTGTTGAACCGGAGTCAAGTACACTGTATGATCCAACTAGTGCAAACAAAGCGTTAACTGGAGCAGGCGGAGCAAGTGGAACACTTATTGCTAGAGAAGCACGTTTTGATAAAGTACTCAATCAGAATGTTGTTATACTTACATATACTCCTGGAGCAACAGACTTTGGTAGTTTAGGTTCAGTCCAACAAACTAGTCCAAGTGTATCAAGTGCAATAATAGAAGCACCTATTGATGAAGTTGTAAATGCTGTTGAAAGCACAGCAAGTGATATTAACTTGACTGTAACTAGGGGTGCATCAAATACAGAATTTGATCTACAAATTGAAGCCCAAGCAATAATAAATGCAGATGTAAACGATGCGGCGGCGATTGCACAAAGCAAGCTAAACATGACGGCTGCTTCAACAAGATCAGATGCAACAGGTATTACACAGGCAGATTTAGGACTTGCAAGTTTTGATGACGATGACTTTACTGTAACAGATGGCTGGGTAACTATAAAAGCAAATGAAATTGATCTAGCAGACTTACCAGTTTTAACACAATATCAAATGTTTGGTAGAACTACAAATAGTAGTGGTAGCCCAGAGATTGACACTTATGCAAATGTCGTTGACAAAGGGTTAGGACTTGCAGACGGTGACTTTGGCACACCGTTAGCATATGGCAATCCAGTTAACGATCCTGGACAAGTATTAGTTAAAACAGGGACAGGTGCTTATACGGTAAGTGAAATTGCATACGACAACGAAGCAACATCAATTGCAAAAAGAAGAAATGATGGTAGTTTACAAGCAACATCATTTATCTTAGGCGGGTCAGCAACAAACGTTGTGTTAAGTGAAAGCTCTAACACACTTACATTTAGTACACCAGAAGGCGGAACTATATTAACATCAATTGGATCTAGTAAACCTGCAATGAACACAGGTGGTGCAATTAACGTTGGTGATATACCAAATGTAATTGAAAGTCAATTCCACAAAGACTCACCTTACGGAACAGTTGGTGGATTAGGCGGCGGAACAACAGAAACGTCTAGTATTGCAGCACGTTGGATGTATACATCATTTATTGAAGCTGCTAACGAGAAAGATGCCACTGGAACAGGTATTGGTCTAGGAAGTAATACAGGATTTGCCGCAGGTGGCGCTGACGTTATTACTTTTGTAACAGGTGGTAGTGTACGAGGTACAATTAGCTCAGTTGGATTTACTGGTGATGTTAGTGGTACAGCAACGAATGCTAACAATATTAACGTAGACGAAAAGAACGACAATGTAAACTATCAAGTGTTGTTTAGTGCTAATAATGGTTCAGGCTATCAACGTCCTTACATTGATACTGATAACTCACATGCAATGTATAATCCAAGTACACATAAAATGACAGTTGGTACTATACAAGCAGGTACATTAACAACAGGTGCAGCAACTACCACAGGTACTGTAACAGGTAGATGGAGTCTAAGTGCAAGCTCACGCTTTGAAGCAACATACGCTGACTTGGCTGAGTACTACGAAGGCGATACTGAATATGCTGTTGGAACAGTTCTTGTATTTGGCGGAGACAAAGAGGTTACACAAAGTACTGAACATCGTTCAACAAGAGTAGCTGGAGTTGTAAGTGATCAAAGTGCTTACACAATGAACCAAGAATGTCAAGGTATAAAAACACTTACAGCATTACAAGGTAAAGTTCCTGTAAATGTAATTGGTGCAGTTGCTAAAGGTGATATGCTAGTAGCAAGTTCAATTCCGGGTTATGCTGTTGTTGATAATGATCCTAAAGTAGGAAGTGTAATTGGTAAAGCAATTGGAACTAAAGACGATACAGAACGTGGCACAGTCCATGCTGTTGTAGGAAGAGTATAATGAATAAAATAAATACATATAGCGAGGAACAAAATGGCCAATAGATATCCTTTAGTAGTCGATACATCCGACAATAATCAAATTAAAGAAATACCCAGCGGCGATAACTTATTGCTTACTGGCAACAGTATTACAGGAGTTGTAGATATTACAGCGTCAGGAAGTATTTCAGGTGCAGATGTAAATATCACAGGTGACTTAACATACAAAGGAACAGTGCTTAACACTATAGCAAGCACAGGAGCATACAGTGATCTAACTGGTGCACCAACATTGCTTAGTCAATTTGCAAATGATCTAAATTTTAGATCCAATGGTGATAATATAAGTGTGTTTACTAATGATGCAGGATATTTAACAACTGTATCATTTAATGATTTAACCGGCAAACCTACAACACTAGGTGGTTACGGTATTATAGATGCAGCAAGTAGTGTACAAGGTTCGTTAGCAACATCAGCACTACAGCCTGGAGCAAATATTTCAACACTAAACAACGACAGTGGATTTGTTACACTCACACAATTAACTGACGGAACTGTTACTGTAGATGTTAACAACTCTGGAGACTTAGTTGGCAGTGTGTTCGCAGACGATTCAACGGTAATGATTGATAGTATGCTTGGTGCTGTAAACTTAGACGGAACTATAAGAGGTAATGTTGTACCTAATACTAATCAACATAACACATGGGACTTAGGAAGTAACGCTGTAAGATTTAAAGATGCTTATTTTGAAGGGAATGTTAGTGGTACTATTGTTGCAACAACAGATACTCCGCCAACAGCAAATGGGGATCCTGGTTCAACAGGCGAAATAAGATATGACGACAACTACTTATATATAAAAACAGCGTCTGGTTGGAAACGTACAGCCTTAAGCGGAATAGTTTAACGGAGATAACAAATGGCGATAACTAGAATAAATGTAGGAACACTAGCAAACGATGGAACAGGTGATGACCTAAGACAAGCGTTTGTAAAAGTCAACAACAACTTTGATGACTTAGATGCAAGGACAGAAGGACAAGCAACAGCTGACAATTTAGGCGAAGGTACTGGAATATTTTATTCTAAAGAAGCTGGTGTTATAGGATTAAAAAGTTTAGTTTCCGGAACAAACATAGAAATAACCAACAATGCAGATACTGTTACAATTAGCAATACCGGAACTATTATACTACAAGGTTCAACTGGTACAGGATCTATTGCAGGGGCAAATAGAACACTACTAGTAACCGGTGGAGATAATATTACTACTACTGCATCAAGTAATAGTATTACAGTTAATATCGATCCTTCAGGATTAGTAGTAAGCGACACAGCACCTCAACTAGGTGGCCCACTTAATGCAGATAATAATAACATTGTTGATGTAGGCATACTTACAGCGAACACAATAACAGGTGCTCTAACAGGTACCGTTGATGGCATAAACATAACTTCACTATATAATAGCTTAGGCAATGTTTTAGGATTTGATTATGGTACAGTAGTAGTAAACGTGACTAATGCGTTAGACTTTTTTGTATCACAGCAATCAATAAATTATGGAACAATAGTTTCACCAGGTAGCATAAGCACAGACTTTGGAGATATCGTATAGCGATAAATATGCTATATAAGGAAACAATATATGGCAAACTATTGGAATAAAAATTCAGGTGACATACTTCTTACACTAGAAGAGCAAGTAACTATTGCACCGTTTCAGTTACCATTATCAGAATCTAATGCAACTGTCAAAATTATTAGCGGCAAGTTGCCTGGCGGCTTATATCTAGATGGAACTTCGTTACGAGGAACACCAAGAGAAGTTGCAAGAGAAACTACAAGTACATTTGTAATACGTGCAACATATAATAATCAAATAAGTGATAGAACTTTTAAGATTGTTGTATTAGGAGCAGACAACCCTCAATGGCAAACACCAGCAGGACAAATAGCAATAGGTAACAACAATACCTATTTTATTTTAGATAGTGCACCTATTGATTTTCAACTAAAAGTAATTGATACTGATACTCAAGCAGGACAAAAATTAGAATATTTTATAGGAAGTAGAGGAGGCACATTACCTCCTGGAATAAAACTAACATCAGATGGTCGTTTAGTAGGAATAGTTGATCCAGTACGAGCAATTGAACTTGCCACAGCAACTGGTAAGTATGACGAAGTTGGTTTTGATCAAGATGCAAAGGCAGGATTTGATTGGAGCGTTCCGGATAACAACGGATTTGATAGTTTTTATTATGATATTACTACTTACGATTTAAGTACTCCGACTAGATCTCCAAAAAAATTAAATCGTTATTATGAATTTACTGTAAGCGTTAGTGATGGTGATTCAATTGCTGAGCGTACATTTACAATTTATGTAGTCGGTGATGATTTCCTTCGTTCAGACAATACAATTATGCAAGTTGGTACTGGAACATT
>WLWF01003327.1_pt1 | contig 10656 bp, 16 predicted proteins | sample 6718331 | NCBI WGS metagenome assembly WLWF01 (sample SAMN12718692, study PRJNA515312) | sponge metagenome | isolation source: marine sponge | host: Mycale hentscheli | place: New Zealand: South Island, Marlborough, Capsize Point | collected 2003-05-01
ACGCCGACCCCACAAAATGGTTGCAAATGGTCGCCGCTACTTGCGGAACCGGAATCGTGTTGGAATGGCGGGCCACCGTCGATCGGTCACTTGATGAGGGTTTGACGGTGGACCAACGGCCGCTATCTAAACTTCGATGGTGGCGGCACCAAGTCCAGGCGCTAGACGACTACGCCAACGAATACCGTGTTGCCGTTCCCGTGCCGGTTCATATCCGCCGTTGGTTAGACACCGGGCTAACCGAATGACTATTTCGCCGAAGGGCGTAGGGTTCGGCCGTACACGAAGCCCGGAAGCCGACGCCCGATATGAAGCCCGGCAACGTAAAGCGTTGAAAGCCGAAGCGGCAAAACGGCGGCGTGATGCCCGCCGGGCCCGTGTCCTAACCAAGACACGCCCCACGGCCGCCGATTAAATCGTGCGCCGTCGGCGGCCCGTCCCCGCCGGCGGTGTCACACCCACCGCCTAACCTCACACCCAACCCACAAAAGGAAAACCCGCAATGGGAACTATCACCCACAACGACGCCCGAAACGGGCCACCCGCCGACACGCCGCCAATCCATTTGATTTGGACTGACCCGCCATATGGCACCGGCAAACGCATGATTGGCACCGCCGGGGCGTACAAGGACGGCGCCGACCTTGCACCCGTTATAGATGGGCTTTTGGCCTGGTTGCCCGCCATGCACCCAACCGGGACGGTAGTCGTTTGTTGTGATTACCGTCTAGCCGCTAAAGCTATCAACGCAGTAGAAAACTACGGTTGGCAATATCAAGGGGAAATCATTTGGGAATTTGGTTTAGGACGGCCCCGTACTTCATGGTGGCCAGTGCGCCACAACAACCTTTTAACATTTACCCGCACGGCCCAAAGCGCCGCCGGGATGTTTGACCCCGCCGCCGTCCCCCGAGTCAAACGGTTAGCCAAATCACCCGGCTACCCCGACACAAAACCGGCCGGTTCCGTCTGGAATTTTACAATGTCAAACAGTCACCCCGACCGGGTTGGCTACCCAAACCAAAAACCGTTAGAAATCATCGAACCGTTCATTTTGGCACACACCAAATTGGGTGACCTAGTGGCCGACCCCTTCGCCGGTTCTGGCTCGACGGGGGCGGCCGCCGCTAAACACGGCCGTAACTACCTATTGAACGACACCAACCCCGAAGCAATCGCCGCAATGAACAAGCGTCTAAACAACCCACAAAAGGAAAACCCGCAATGACCACAACACCCCCAATAATCGACAACAACGACGGCCCAACCGAAAATCTCGACCCGATACCCCGCAACCGATACGGCGCCCCCAGGGCGCCCCACCCGTACACCGGAAAAACGGTCACATGGCAACGCCCGAGCGGACTAGCCAAAAAGTTTTTGGCCGACACCTACCATTTGGATTTGTGGGTTCAACGGACAATCGCCAAAGGCGCCGGCCTATCCCCCGACCTTGGAGCGTTAGCCGCCCACCTCGACGTTTCCGAAGACAAAGCGCAACTAGACGACCTCGCCGCCCGCATGGGCAAAGCCGGCGGCCGTGACTCCAAAGCAAACGTCGGAACCGCAATCCACGCAATCGTCGAACGAATCCTTAAAGGCGACGGCGGCGTTCAATACGCCCCCGACCTAAAAACGACCGTCGGCGCCATTACCGAACTAATACGAAAATACGACATCCAAGCCCCGTTCGTCGAACCGTTCATTCTCACCCCGAACACTGTTATGGGCGCCGGTTCCGCCGACGGCCTAGTCACAACCAACGTGACCGACCCGTCAAAACTGACCGTGTTCGACCTTAAAACCGGGCAAAGAAACCCGAGAGACTTTACGACCATGACCGAATGGGCGGTTCAGCTAGCCATCTACGCTAACGCCACCCACCGATGGGAAGGCGGCGACAGCCAACTTGTCGAGCTCCCGCCGATCAATAAGGAAGTCGCCCTTGTGTTGTGGGCGCCATCGGGCGGCGACCATGCCGAACTGATCGGCGTTGACGTCGCCGCCGGCTGGGAACTCGCCAAACTATGCATGCAAGTTAAAGAATCACGCTCAAAAGCGACCGCCGCCGCCATGATTCTTGAGCTTCCCAAGTATCGGCCCGCCGTCGCCAACTCGGGAACCGATACCCCGGAACACGTGCAACTTATGACCGTTCTAGCGTCGTTGCGTGTCCGGTTGCGGACGTTAACCAAACGCGGTGTTGTCACCCGTCAAGAAATCGTCGACCACTGGCCCGCCGACGCCCCCGTTTTGCGGGAAGCCAACCACAACCACGAACAAACCGAATGGACCGTTGACACCATCACCGCCTACGTCGGCCGCCTAGAAAAACGGTTTGGTATGGACTCGGCCGATTCCACACTTGCCGAAGCCACCCGAACCGAAATAGTGGCGTTACCCGCCGACCTCGCCGCCCAGGTCCGGGACGAACTAGCCGCCGCCGGAATCAACCTCGACGATATGCGCACACGTGACGTTGCCGAAGCCGGCGCCGCCATAGCCGGCCACGACGCCACCGTGGCCGCAAGACAAGCCACCGTTGACACGTGGACCGGCCAGGCCCGGCCAATAGCCGAAGGCGCCCTTGACTATCTAGCCGAACGCTCAGGCCTAGGCGGCCCCGAAAACGGATACGGCGAAATAAACCGTGCGGCCGTCCAACCGTTAACGGCCGACAACCTTGCCATGTTTGAGGCGTTGTGCACGTTCTATGTTGCACGCCCTGACGGTTCAACAACCGAAGGCCGGGCCGCTGACATCGTGGCCGCATACGGCGGGCGGGCCGTCGCCGTCACCAAAGCCAAAGAACTAGCCGACACCTACGGATTCGACCGCCCCAAATCAACCGAAGCGATAGCCGACAACACGCCGTTGGCGGCGTTGGTCCTGTTTGTAGCGCCGGCCGTCACAAATTAATGGTTGACAGTCGGCCGGATTCGTTTACTATAGAAACCGCTAGCCCCGCCGGGGCGGCACCGACACCGCCACGAAAGGCAACCCACAATGAACACCACCCAAGACCAACTTAAAGCGCTTATAGCAACCGTGGATGCCGGATACCGGGCACGAACCGAGGACACCGAACACGCTTGGGGGCGACTCTACGTAGCGGAAGAGGACGCTTACGTCGACATCATGGACGGCGGATACGGCGATATCAAATACGAATCAGATGAGTTTCTCCAGATCGTTATTCGTCGCATCGTGGACTTGGCCGACGAGCTCGGCTTGACAATCTAAACATGCCCAACCCCACCAACCCAACCGCCACGAAAGGCAACCCACTATGAGAACCAACCACATTTTCCCCCACTGCGCCAACTTCACTATTGACTACAACCCGACCCGCTTTCATATGAGCTTGGTATCATACGGCGGTTCCGTCGGGCACCCCGCCAACGTAGACCGCTGGCTATCGTTGGGCACCGACGCCATCGACGCCCGAATTTGCGAAATTTGGGAGCCTTGGGGCGACCATGGGGACCGAGCTTTAGTGGTTGCAATGCGATTGCCACTACTGGCCCGTGCCATCTACGTTGCCGATTGCGACGGCCCGCTAGAAGACCAAGCGGAACTTTGCAACCCCTAACCAACACCGCCGCAACGGCATACACCCCGGTTCAAGTCCGGGGGCGGCACAACACAACACCGCCACGAAAGGCAACCCACCCAATGGCAACCCACCCAACCCCACCCGCCCCACAATGGCACCCACAAATAGGCGAACACCTAACCGGCCCCAACGCCGTAGTCCTTGACCGCCGCAACTACATACCCCCACGGCCCGGCATGGCCGCCAACTACAGCGTCCTGTGCATCATGCCCGGCGTGTTCCTTCCGTTTGTCATTTGGCCTTCACTGTCCGCCATGACTACCGACACCGAAACCGCTTGGCTTGTCACATCATCCGGCGACTACTACGCCACACTTGACGAAGCCCAAGAAGCGTGGAAGCGGACCGCATGACCGGCGGCCGCTACCCGACCGGCCGCAAGTCGCCGGCATGGCACAAACACGCCGAATGCACGAAATATAAAAGCGTTGATTGGTGGTTTTGCGAAACCCCCGAACACACAAAAAAGGCAATAAGCATTTGCAAGCGTTGCCCCGTCGCTCAAGAATGCGCCGACACGGCCATTGAAAACGTCGAAACGTTCGGCATATGGGGCGGCCTAACCCCCGAACAATTACGTAAAGCAAGAGCGGCAAGCAACCGGGCCAAAGGCCACGGGCGGGGCGGCGCCGTGTTGGGTTCCAAAAATCGGCCGCCACAATGCGGCAGCGAATCGGGATACCACCGGCACCGCAACGCAAACGAGAAACCGTGTTTGCGGTGTTCGGCCGCCCACGCCGACGCCACCCGCCGCCGCTACTACGAACGTAAAGCCCGCCAACAACAAAACGCCACCGGCACCGGCTAACACAAACCGCACCGCAACCCCATGCAGAAGTGAAGCGGAACGGCCCGGCCCGGATGCCGCCAACATTCCCGACGGCATCCGGGCCGGAACCCCAACACAAACACCAACACCGCCGCAACGGCATACACCCCGGTTCAAGTCCGGGGGCGGCACGACACAAGCCCAACACCGGGCAACGTCACAACCAACAAAGGAACAAAACACAATGGAAGAAATCATCCTCGATAGCGGCCCGTCAACCCGGCCGCCATCCGTGAAACTTTCCACCATCGGAAACGAAATCGTCATCGCCCTAACCGGCGTCGACGTAATCCCCGAAATGCAATTCGGCACCAACCCGCCAGTCCAGGCCGTCAACCACGAAGGCAAACCCAAAATGCAAGACGTCATCACCGGGCTTGTTGTTTCGTGCGCGGGCGCCGAAGTCGGCACCCTAGACAACCGGCGCACACCAGAACCCGGCGAACCCGTCCGCATTTTTGCGGCCGGCGGAACCCGCCGGGAATGGTTCCAAGCCAAAATGGATTTCGCCGGGGCCATGAAAGTTGGAATGGTGATACGCCACCGTTACGACGGGGACGAACCGTCAACCCGTGCAGGAAACAACGACCGAAAAGTTCGGTCTTTCCAATTCCGGGACGCACGGCCAGACGAAGCCGCCACAACCCAAAAATGTATTGACTACTACCACGCCGAACAGGAAGCGCAACTATCGGCGCCGACGGTGCAGGCGGCGCAACCGGCGGCGGCTTACCCCGTAGCCGCAACCGAAGAACAATGGTAAACCGCCGAATCGCCACCCGATAAGGCAAACAATCGTGGCGCCCGCCCGCTAAGGCATCGTCCAAGCTTCCCCCCATGCTTGGACGGTGGGCGGGCGCCACACCCACACCACTACGCATCCGACCCACCAAAGGAAAAAGCAAAATGAACGCAACCGCCCACAAAACCTTCCACCAGCGAGTCAACACCGCCCTTATGGCGTGGGTTGCGGCCGGGAAACCCAACGAATGCCTACTATTCGACGGATTCACGAACCGGCGCGGCTACGGCCGCATGAGAACCGGCGACAAGATGGTTTATGTTCACCGCTACGCCCTCAGCCTATTCGCTGGCCCATGCCCGGAAGGAATGGAAGCGTGCCACACCACAGCCGACATTTGCGGCAACCGGCATTGTTTCTCACCCGCCCATCTGCGCTGGGGCACAAGAGAAGAAAATGAAGCCGACAAAATCGCCGACGGCACCGTATCTAGGCAACGAGGGGCTTTCAATGGCAGAGCAAAGCTAGATGATGCCGACGTGCTAGAAATTCGCCGCAAATATGCCGCCGGCGGAACGTCACAACAACAATGTGCCGCCGAATACGGCGTTAGTTCAACGCAGATAAGGAACATTATCTACCGGCGAAAATGGGCCGATTTGAACGACGACGGCACATGGAACTAACAATGACGGCCCAAAAAACGCCCACCAACCTAGGCGAATGGGCGCAACACTACGCCCGCACCGGCCTAGAAGTGTTTCCCGTCGACCCCGAAACAAAAGCGCCAATCGGTGCCACCGAAGGCGCCAACGGCGAAACCATATGGATGGCAACCAAAGGCCACACGTCCGCCACCAAAAACCGAGAAATCATCGCCGCATGGTGGGAACTCCGGCCCGACGCCCTAATCGGCGCCCGCATACCAAAACGCCTTATCGTTCTCGATATTGACCCACGCCACGACGGCATAGACACATGGGAAAAATTGACCGCCGGCCACGACATGCCCAAAACACGCCGCCACGCTTCTGGCCGCAACGACGGCGGCTTCCACATATGGTTCCAAAACCCCGACCTTGCCCGCATCGACGCCGGCGACGGCATAGATGTTCTCACATGGGGCCATCGCTACACCATTTTGCCGCCGTCACCGCATCCGGCAACCGGCCTCGCCTACAAATGGTTAGACGGGCCGCCAACAACGATCGCCGCCATGCCCGAATGGCTAACAGAACGACTCACACCGGCCCCCAAAGCGCCGGTGGCGCCACCCGCCCCACGCATCACCCCAAACCCCACACAAGGCGGCGACGGGCCAAGCCCAGCCGAATGGTACAACGACAACGCCTCCTGGTCCGAAATCCTTACCGGTTGGCGGCTCGTGTCCGGCAACGGCGAAGACGACGGCTCAAAATGGGCGCACCCAACGGCAACGGCCGCATTTTCCGCCACCGTCCGCCACGGATGCCTATTCGTCTACTCCCCGACGCCAGGGTTGCCGGTAACCGAAACCAACGACCCGAACGGCCTAACAAAATTTAGGGCCGAAGCGTTGTTGAACTACGGCGGCGACATGGCGGCGGCCGCCAAAGACATTCGGGCAATCATGCCGGCACGCCTTAACACCACACCAACCCCCGCCGAATACTACGGCACCCCGACCGCCCTAATTTTGCCCGACACACCCGACACACCCGACACACCCGAGGAGCTCGAAGAGCTTGCCGACAACTTCGGTCTAATCGACTGGCCCACAATGTGGGCGACCGACCACGGCGCCACACAATGGCTAATTCCCCCATTTATTGCCGCCGGCCGAAACCATGCAATCGTCGCCGACGCCAAAGCCGGCAAATCTTTACTAGTACTAGAAGCCGCCCTATCGGTGGCGACCGGTTCCCGCTGGCTTGACTCACCCGAACAAGCCCCGCAACACGTCGTATATATCGACTACGAAATGGGCGCCGGCGACCTTGAAGAACGACTTCGGGACATGGGCCACGGCCCCGAGTCCGACCTATCACACCTGCACTACATGCAAATGCCCAACATTCCCGCATTAGATACCGCAATGGGCGGCCGGGCCCTAGCCCACAAAATCTTGACCACGTGGCCCGGTGTCGCCTTAGTCGTCATTGACACAATGGCCCGCGCCGTTGACGGCGAAGAAAACGACGCCCAGACAACCAACGCCCTTTACCGGCACACAATCATGCCGTTAAAGTCGGCCGGGTGCGCCGTTGTCCGCCTAGACCACATCGGCCACCAGGGCACCCACGCCAGAGGTTCAAGCGCCAAGGCCGCCGACATCGACATTGAATGGCATCTATCCGCCGCCGTGGACCAAATCACGTTGAAAGCGACACGGGCCCGCATGTCATGGGTTCCCGACTACGTGCGCCTAATCCGAGGCAACGACACCCCAATGCACACATTCCAACCCGGACCACGGCCCGAGTCATGGGACGCCGCCGCATGGCTTAAACGGGCCCCCCGGCCGGTCACAATCAACCACGCCGCCAAAGCCATGACCGGTTCCGACCTACACACTAGCGCCGACCGTAAGACGGCCGAACGCCGCCTTAAATCGTTGGTCGACAAAGGCTTAGCGGTGTATACGCCACAACCTCGACCAGGCGAACCCTCCACCTACATTTGGGACCACAACACCGCAGAAAACCCTGCCCCATGACACACCCGAAAACGGCCAAAAACCACGTGGACACACCCACCCAAAACAAGGCCAAAACAAAAAAGTGTGTCCACGGGCAAAAACCGCACAAACAAGCCAAACTTGAGGCAACGATCCGGCAAAGTGTCCACGGGGTGTCCACGTGTGGACACACTTTCCACCCCACGTGGACACAACCCCCCAAAACCGCCCGGAATCGTTGCAAACACACGTGGACACACTATTTCGGCCACGTGGACATTCACGGCCGCCGGGCATCCAAGACGGCAACCCACCCCACCCCCCCTAAAGGGGGTGGGTTGACGGAGCCCCAAACCCAAACGCTATAATCACACCCAACAACCCAACCCAGCCCACGAAAGGCAAAACACAATGAGCCAACCAAAACGCCCCATCCTAGTAATCGCTGCCCTATCAATCGGACTTGCCGCCATCTGGACCTACGGCCCCGCCACCGGACCAACCAACGCCTACGCCGGCAACCCACCCATTGAATGCGCCTACGACAGTTTCATTTCCAACCCGGCACAATGCCCACGCCAAACCGTATGGGTTCCCGAACTGCCCGTTAACAGCCCAATCTTTCTTGCCTATTGGGGCGCCGCCTATTGCACCGACGTCGGCACCTTCCAAACGTGGTGTGTAGAAATCAAACCCGACCCGACACCCACCGTTGACCCCGGACCCGCACCCGACACAATCCCGGCCAACATTCCCGCCAGCGTCCCCGCCAACGCCCCCGTCCCACTATTCACCGGATGATCGCCGCTCTAACCATCACCGCCGCCCTACTCAACCCGGCACCACCAACACCCGACAACCTCGGACCATGGGAAGCCCTCGCAGGATGCGAAAGCGGCTACGCCGACAACGCATGGACGATAGAAAACCCGCACTCGACCGCATCCGGCCGCTTCCAATTCCTCGACACAACATGGCAATGGGTCACCGCCGACATGAACCGGCCCGACCTCACCCTTCTAGGCCGGGCCATGTACGCCACACCCGCCGACCAACTAGCCGCCGCCGAACACCTCCGCACAATGCCAGGCGGCGGACTCCAACATTGGGAATGCACCGGCTACGGCCAAACACCCCAACACCCGGCCCCACCCGTATTCCACACAACCCGACAACCCGAATTGTGGGCCTATTGGCCCGCCGCCGTCCTATAGAAAGAAACACGCAATGAACCACACATGGCTACCCGACCTCACCCGCCCAAAAAACGAGATCCTAATAATCTTGAATTGGTGCGCCGCAACACTCGCCGCCCTTATCCCCGCCCTAACCGACGCCGACCTAACCACACCCCACGGCATCACCATCTTTGGTTTCCTCGCCGCCGGCATCATCGGACGCCGTAACGCAACCGGACCCGAAACCGCCGCCGCACTCGCCGCCGGCAACGAATGACCTACGGCGTCGCCGTCGCTTGCCGTGACTGCGGCACCCGCCAAATCCTACAAATCCCGCTTGAACATTACAGCCGTTATCTAGGCGGCCGGGCACCCGCCGACGCAATGCCCGACACCACACCCGAACAACGGCACCTAATCCAAAACAAAACATGCGCCACCAAATGCGCCCCATGGAAAAACACAACCCAGTAACCTAAACAACACACCCCCCAAAGTTTGGCCACCCGATGCCATCACCATTCCGGCGCCCCTGCCTAACATGCGGCCACCCAACCGCCCCCGGCAAATCACGATGCGCCGCACACCAAACCGAAGCAGACCGGCCACGCAACCAACGCAAAAACAAGGCCAGAGGAAACACCCCACAAGCCACCCACGCCCGCCAACAAATCAACAACAACGGCGGCGGCTACTGCCACCAATGCGGCCTAACCGCCTACTACCCCGCCGCACAACTTGAAGTCGACCACATCACGCCACTAGCCGACGGCGGCACCGACACCCCGCCCAACATCCAAACCCTATGCAAGCCACACCACCGCACTAAAACCGCCCACGAAGCCGCCGCACGACTAGCCGCCCCACACAACCCCGGACCATGACCGGCAAGGGCCCACAATGCGCCCTTCCCGAATGCACAAACACAATCACCGCCCACACCGCACCCAACCCCAACCCCAAAAAATATTGCTCCGATAGGTGCAGGAAACGCAACCAACGCCGCCGCCGGCCACACACCACAAGGAACCCAACACGGCAACCCGGCAACACCGGCCGAACATGCAACGCCGACGGATGCGGCCACGAAATCCACGACCCACGCCTACCACTAACCCCCAAACAAAAACCCAAACAATACTGCTCGCAAACATGCAGGGAATACAGCAAACGCCGCCGCCGCCCCAACCCCACACAAAGCGGCTACCGCAAAGGCGGCAACGGCCCCTGGTACCTCAACGAAAAACTGGCCATGGTGTGGGACCAGTGCGAAACCAACCCCGCCGGTTGCCTAATCCCCAAACAACGAACCATCACCTACCACGTGGACGCCAACACCAAACGAACCGAAAGCGCACACCGGGCCGCCTTCCGCCTATACGGCGACCCGACCGGCCGACCAGTGCACCACGTATGCGCCGGCGGCAAACAACAATGTTGCAACCCCCAACACCTGCAACTAGTCACAACACAAGCCAACACGGCCGAAATGCTCACCCGTACCGCCTACCAAACCCGCATTAGAACACTAGAAAACCGGCTGATTGAGCTCGGCCAACAAGTCGAACGTTTCCACTTTTTCAACACATAGGGGGGGGTATTCCGAAACTATTCGGGGGGCCCTGTTTCCTGGAC
>WLWF01003328.1_pt1 | contig 10655 bp, 19 predicted proteins | sample 6718331 | NCBI WGS metagenome assembly WLWF01 (sample SAMN12718692, study PRJNA515312) | sponge metagenome | isolation source: marine sponge | host: Mycale hentscheli | place: New Zealand: South Island, Marlborough, Capsize Point | collected 2003-05-01
TTGTGAAAACGTCTGTTTGTTGAGTTGCGCCTGATGCATCCGATTGTATTTCATAAACTTGATGTGGATCGTCAGTAATAAACGCTTTGATATCAGTAGCTGTGTTTGATGCAGCTAGGTGATTAGCAAAGGTTGGTTTTTTTGTTGTAGCGTCAGTGAAAAACACGCCCTGCATAGAGCCCAAAAGAGCTCCATTATCAGTAGCTGCTGCAATTCCAACTGTTCCCGTATTAATAACTTTCATCAAGTCATTTTGTGAGAAAGCGGATGCGCATGCTGCTACTTCGTATTCAGTAGCTGCGTTGTTATCAGGTGACCCTCCAATTTTGCCTAGGGGTTTTAATCCGAAAGCTGCGTCTTGGTTTGCCATATTATTATCTCCATTTGTTTACCAAAGGTAAACGGTTAATTTATTCGTTGGCAAAAATTACTAAAAAATTATTAGTCTTTTTTTGTACCACCGAAGGTTACACGAGTCTGTCTATCAATATCGATAGGCATACCTGGGTGCTGTTCCTTCAAGAGGTCGTTTTCAATCGCTTCGTCTTTTGGATCAATGATTGCGTCGGCTTCAAAGTTTAGATTTTCCATTTTTACTATTCCCGTAGTTTAAACAGGGGCGGCCACCGCGGCCACCCGATGACCTTTTGTCTCATATTATCCCATATGATGCAACCCCCATAAAAAAGCCCCGCTTTTTAGGGCGGGGCAATGGGGCAATGCGGGGCGGGTTATTCTTTCCCGATATCGCCAGCGATATGATGCCGCAATACTGAGCGGGGCGGCAATGTTTTTGCAAAAGCCCGCAACCGTTGCGCGTCGGTCAACCCGTCGTCGTCGGCGTTGCTGGTGGCGTTCCAATGCAAGGCAACATTGCCCCCGTCGGCATAACAGCCGCCAGCCTCTTGCGAATCACCGGCTTTTTTCTTTCCGACGCCGTGCGCGGTAAACATCACGAAAAAATCACGATCCAAACGGGCGCAAAGCGGGGCTTTATCCCCGCCGCAATTAACGCAACCGACGCCCGCCAAATATTCAGCGGGGCAACGAACGCCCCGAACGCCGTCAATATTTACGTTTTTCGCGTTACCGTTCTTTTTCCAAAAATCGACGGGGACAACCGCAACCGCCGGTATGCCGGTTTCAACACAAGAAACAGCCGCGCTTAAATTTGGCGCGCTGTAATTAATGACGGTTTTTTGCGGGTGTAATTTATGCGCCCAATAAAGCGGGCTAAAATGGGAATAGGTCAAGGCATGGCCGCTGCGCGGCTTGCTATCAAGAACGGCGTCGAGATATTCGGCATCAACCGCCGACGGGGCGCAACCGCGCCCGCTGGCGTTCAATTCGCATTTGGCGGGGCATGTGTCATATTTATTTGCCTTGCCAGCCCTATATGTAACAGCACAACCGGCGGTTTTATTGGCTTGTGATAGTTTCACAGTTTTCAACATTGTTTTAAATCCCGTTAAAATTTCTAATAGTTCTTATTATCCCATCTTGTCCCATATGTAAAGCGTAATAAAAAACCCCGCCGGATCAGGGCGGGGCTTGTTGGTTTTTATGCTGGCCGGTTATGCGGCAATAGCTGCCACCCGTTGCCAGTCGGCGGGCTTCATGTTGAGCAATTGCCCGCCCCGTTGTTGCCATAAATCGACGTCGTCGGTATCGGCTTTATGTGATACGGCTGTCACGGCGTTAATCAGGGTTGCCCGTGATAATGGGCGGCCTTGTTCATAACCGGCTTGGCCGATTGTATCCAGCAAGCCGTCTAATACGCTGGACGTTTCTTTTTTGGTTAATTGCATCACCTTGCCAAGCCCGCCAACGACGGCGGTTTTGTCGATTGCGAACCCGTCGATAGTGTCGGCGGCGGCTTGTTTCATTTGCTCAATGACCTGATCGAATGCGTCGCGGCTTGAATATACACCGACAAGATCGCGAATTTTTAATTCAAGCGCGTGATTATCCGCATCTTTCGCCTGATCAGATAACAAACCCCAATCGTCGGTATCACGCGCCGACGTGATATGTGACGAACGGGTTTTGTTTTGGGTTTGCATTCCATTAAGGCAAGCCAACGTCCAAGCGATTTGATAAACGCTAACTGATCCCGCGCCAACTTCACTATTCTGCAAGCCGATACCGTTAGCCATCAAATCATTTAACGCCGCACCCGTGCCAGTCTGGACAAGAGATTTCAAGCGCAAATATAACCGCTTGTCGGTGACGTCGGCATTTACCACCTGAAAGGCGGCGGGGTTGTCCATCAATTGCGGCAATGCGGCTTCAAGCAAATTGACATTGTCGAACGTCTTAAACTTGTCCGAAACAAAAGCCCGCACCATACCATTGGGATTTTCAGCGTCGTTCCACTGCGAGCGGGGCGGCTGGTTTACACCGACACCGCCAAACGTAAACGGCGCGGCTGTTTCAGCATGGCGCGTTCTAATCATTCGGGTATCGTCGCTATCCCGCCAAATTGCATTCAAAAGCCCGTCGAATTCGGCAGGGTATCTGGCTTGCAACCGTCGAGCCGTGCGGGTTTCAATGTCGGCATGGCTGGCAATTTGCCCGAACGATACTTCGTTAATGTCAAAAAACTGCGTTGGAACCCCGCCGGATTGCTCGACAACGATTTGCGGCTTGCCGGTTTCGGTGGTGGTTTTCTGCAAATCTTTAAGCGGTGCCAGATAATCAGCGTTGCGGCTGGCCTGATCCTGTACCTTAACCAAGAGATTTGCGAGAGAATTTTTGTTGTTTTCAATAGTGTTTTTCATGGTTTCATTTTCCCGTTGTTGTAAAAAACCGGCGGGCAATATTGCGCCGCCGGTGTTGTTGTCTCATAAAAGCCCATATAATGCAAGCTTAAATTTTTATAAATTTCTATCGGCGTCGGCGTTTCACATATCGCGTTCGCTTTTGGGTGTGTTTTTCCCAGTCTTTACCGTAAAGCAATCGGCCAATAATACTGAATATAAACATTAAGCTTTTTTCCCTTCTTTATCATCACGACGGCGCAATTCCCAAACTATATGCTCAACATTAGACAACGCCCCGCATATTTCGGGCAGATCGTTCTGGTAAGCCAGATCATACAAGGCCACCAGATCAATATGGATTTTTCTTTTAACGTCGATCATCCGCCCATCTCCTGAAAAGTTTTAGGCGTTCTATCGTATTTGACTTCTTCATCAGCATAAATTTCAGTAAATACACGCTTGTCTTTTAGCTCATCATAGGTGGCTTTGGTCACTTCATAATGACTGCCCGCCCCATAAGCCATTTCAAAATGGTTCCAATACATACCTTCACGCAACCCCTCAGAATCCAATTCGGATTCTTCCGCGCCATACCACTCTTTGGCAAGCTTTTCCATCAACGGATTAGCATCACCAGCGGTTGCGAATAAGAAGGATTGCTCAACCTCAAACTCACCATATTGCTCGTCAATATTTCCAATATAATATTTCATCGCTCAAAACTCCCGTGTTAATTAACGATGCCCCTACATATAGGATTATCTGGGACATATCAAGTCTAAAATCACATCCCAGTTAAATTTGCCTTTTTGATGGTGTATTGGCTCGACGGATTGCAACCCGTCCATTTTTAGATCAACGGCTGCGCTGGCCGGATACAAGAACAATTCCGGATCATCCATTGGTTTGTTCTGCTTTTTGATCAATATCCATGTCGGGCTATGATGGTGACGGGATAACCACGCCACCTGCGACGGCTGCAAGGTCACGCCGTTGCTGGTCAAAAACTTCAATTCTACAAAATGAAATACACCCTGTTCATCGCATATCAATAAATCAGGTATGCCCGCGCCTACAGAATTTTCAATCCGCGTCAGTAATAACTTCCGCTTCGATCTCTGCGTCGCTTCCTTCATCTGCTTGTAAAAGCCGCTTTCGCGCTTTACCGCGATTGCTGGCATTTTTCTTTTCTTTGGGAGTGATGTCGATTGTGATCGGGGCATAGCTTTGTTTGATTTCCTCTAACGCTTTCAAAACGTCATCTTTGCTCATGCTGTCTATCGACCCTGTTCTGATCTCAGACTTGCTGACATAGATGTCGCCTTGCGCTTGCCCCCGACGATACTCAGCTTGAACGGCGGCAGAATACGCCCCGTTTTCCAAAGCCACATCCCGAATAGCTTGTAAATCCCGTAAATGTCTTTGATAGGTGACCCCGTATTTTTCATCCAGTTCGCGCCGGTAGGAATTGATAGCGGCAACAACGTGAGGCGAGATATGCTGGTTGGTTAGCTCATACGCCCTGCTATGCGCCGACGTTGCAGAATAGCCAGCATTGATTGCCGCCTCTCGCAAAGTTATCTGCCCGTCCTTGCTCACAAGCTCTTTGACAAAAAGCTCCTGCTTACGGGTCAACGGCTGCTCAGTGCTGGCCGGTGGCCTTCCTCTTGTCTCACGGGGCTTTCCTGTTACCTTGCTTGCTGCTCTGCTACCCATTATCAATCCTCAGTTAAAAAGGTCACGTTCGTTAAACACCGTATCCTTTATATACGCCAGAAATATATTTTTCAAAAAAAATATTGCCACACCCCCATTAGGCGATTTCTTGTTTTTAGTGTTACATTTTGTATTTTAAATATGTAACAGAATATGTAACAGTAACAGTGTTCTTTTATTGTTATAAAATAGTGTCTTAACGAGAGTGTTACATATGTTACACCTGTTACGGGTATATTTTACAAAAAAATATTTTTTCTAATTTCTGGCCTATATACTGTATCGCGTTACAAAAAAGAGGCCACCCGAAGGCAGCCCCTAGTTAAGTTATTGTTTTTGTTCATTCTTGACCCACCAGTCGTAAGATTTACGAAATTGCTCAAACTGTTCTGTAACAAATTCGTGGTTCGTGAGCCGTGAATCCTTGGAAACTTTCATTGAATTTTTACTCATTTGGAAGAATCCAATGGGTATAATTCGGTCTGCGGTTTCCGACATCCAAGAAAGTCCGCCCATTTCGTTGACGTTTGTTGTTTCGTCTGGTGCGTACCATATTGAGACAAATTGTGGGTATGAGCTACTGGCATCCCTTGCGGCCTTACGAGCCGCGGTCACCGGATCGGTGGCCTTTGCCCATGAGCCGTACCATCCGGCGGTTGAAGCAATATAAGTAAAGCCATTGGGCAGCACCCAGTCTTTTGTATCAGTCATCCTGATCTCCCGTAGTAGTTAACGATTTCAAACAGCGTTTGGCCGACGGCCAAAAAACAGTCATCCCCGACTGTTCTTATACTCTAGCACATTATCCCATACTTGTCAAGCATAAAATTTTATAAAGTTTTAGCGGTAAAATCTAGGTTAACTTAAATTGAGTTAACCACCCATAATCTCCCATAGAAGCCCATACACGGGCTTTAGGTGTTTTCCGGTGGTTTACTACCCTCGACCGGCCAACGGCGTTTTTGGCTTCCACCAACGATTACAGAACATGGACAGATGTTCCCCTTTTGTACTGCGACAATATGTCGCATTGACATTTATGCGATATTATGTTATACTCTTATCCAAGACTAAAGCTCTATCTAAGAGCTTCGCTGTTTGACAAGTTAATAACTACGGGAGGATTTTATGTTACTCAACATAAAACCCATGACTAATGGCGACGCCAATCTTGCAATCAAAGAATGGCATCGACACAACGATCCGCTGCCGGACCTTCACATATCTTTTTGTTATGGTCTTTATGAATACGTTAGAGACTGTAACGCTGGCACCGGACATAGCACTCTTCTTGGTGCGGCCATTGTAGGCAATCCATGTGGCCGTCCAACCGGACCGGATAGAAAGTTAATCCTTGAGGTACGGAGAGTCTGTTTTAATCCGGATGTAAAATTTCATAAGTTACGCCGGTATTATACAGACAGGGTTCACTCAACCGAAATGTCCTTACGCAAGGTTCCGGTGCTTGTGCAGAACATTGACGGCACTCAGCCGTTTGCACAAGGCAATGCGATTAACGCCTACACGATACCCAGCTACTTTCTTCGGGTTGCTGAATTCTATGTTCAACAGAAGTATTCAAATATCAAAAAGCTTTGGACATACATTCAAGAGACTGAAGACGGTAAGTACATAACAGAGGCTGGGTATTATCCGGACCACTACGTCAAGAGCCGTGGTCCGCGGCACACTGCCAAAATACGATTTACCAAGGTCCTCTAACAACCAACCCCAGCCCTTGCGGCTGGGGTTTTTTAGTTTCGCCAAGCGTCCCAAATAAGAAAGGCCAGCAGGGCGAGCCCGCTGACCAGATATCCGATTATGAATATTGTTTCATTCATCAATCTCCCCCATGTTTATAAATTTTACGGACTTTAGCCTGTCTATTACAAAAAGACCCCAGTTGACGGCCTATTTTTTCTGCCTTTTTTAAAGCTTCCCCATAAAGAACGCATTCGGGGCAGGCTGTTTCAAAGAACTCACACTCTTCGCAGCCCTCGACGGGTAGGTATTCCCACCCTTCCAAATCTTGCCACTCAGTCATCGCTCACCCCTGTTTTTAAATTCTTTCATAACTTTGTAAGGTGGGTCTTGAAAAAGGGTTTGTATGAAGACATATTCTTCTCCATTTTCTGCCCACTGCCAAACTATTTGATGGCGTTTTTGATCAACGAAGCGTGTTATATCAGTCATCGCTCACCTCCCAAATCCCCTCCATAGTCCAGTCCTGACCGCCTTTACTTTCCCAGCCGTCGATGTCAGCGGTGCCTGCAAGTTCCCATGCTTCGGCTTCGTTACGAGCTTCGACGATTAGTTCGTAGCCCACGTCCATCGTGGCGGTTACCTTAAACTTTGGCATATCAATTAACCTTTCCAAGAAGATGTTCGACATCTTGTTTTTCACAAAGGATTTCGCCCCGTGCTTGAAGCATTTTGCCGTAACGGAGGTCTAGTTCTGGATGACCTTCAGTGCCGCACTCTCTAAAATCATTTAAGTCATTATCAATTGCGACGATGACGGCTTCCCAAAGCTCTAATGGTAGGTCTACTTTCATATCAATCTCCCGTATAACCAAGTTTGCAATTTTGCATCAAACGATCACGAATGAACATGAAATCAAAAGGCATTATATCCGCGGCATATTCTTCATTGCCAAGGAAACGCCATTGAACATCATCGTGACTACTTATACGATCTAGCCAGAGCCATTCTCCTGTTTCAGGATCAAGGTAAGTTACACCGTCATACGTCACCTCAATGCTATCGGCTTTAATCCACATTTGACGAACTTGTTTTTCATCAACAATTTCATCCCGTAGTTGAATATATAATGCCATATCAATCTCCCGTAGTGATATAAGATTTATCCCATACATAAACTAAATAAAAAAATAAGTCAACCCCCGCCCCAAAAATAATGGAGCGAGGGCCGTGGTCAGTGTTCTGTCTCGTCTGGACCGGTAGCCATCAGGGCTGCGGTACTCATACAAGAACCCATGAACCCTAATGCGGTGGCCGCGTCTGGTGCGCCGATAGCCATTCTAAATATGATGGCTTGCATTGCACCGCCCATTGCGGCTCCGCTGTTATAGCCAGCGGCTTCAAACCGGTCTAGCAGGGCGTCCATTTCGTCGGATGCGGACTCAAAGTCATCTTTTGCTTTATCCACGTTGTATCCTTCTCCACGCGGCGTTGATAGTGACGGCTTTGTCCACCGCTTCGCGGCTGAACGCACCGGCTTGTTTGGTATTTGCTGCGAACAATTCTACAGCCCGTTCCACAACTTCACAAGCTTCGGCCCAGTCCATGCCCAACGATCTTTCCAAGACCTCAGACTTTATTGTCTTTATATAAATGTCATCCTCGCCGTTAATCTGTTTGTGCATAACGGCTGTCAGCCCATCTATGTCCCGCGACATTTTTAAAATTTCTTCTGCTTTTTTCATGTAGCATCTCCCGTGGTGCCCATATGTTAAACCAGCAATCAGAACAAAGGAACCGGTTACCGTCCTTTGCGGCAGCCGGTTCGTTACAGTTATGACAGCGGGTTGCACTCAGCATCTTTATCACTCTTCTATGTTAAATAAAGTGCCGACTCTTTCTGCCCTGTCAATCAGTTTGTGCATATCTGAAACCCAGATAGTTTCTGGTCCTTCATACTGCATTTCAGTTCCAATCTGATGTGCGATTGACTTTAGCTCTTTAACAGCCGCTAGCATTTCGGGCTGTTGCACGGCTATTTCTTGGATAAGAATTCCGCGGTCCGCGATTTCTTTTTCCCGCTTCTTTTCCCAATACGCACAACGCTCTTCATGCGTCATGTTTTCAAAGTTCTTTTGTCTACCCATTGATAACTCCCGTGTTAATATAAGGTTTATCCTATATACCCGCATTACTACATAGTGTCAAGCACAAAAAAAGCCCCCAGAACACAATGCTCTGAGGGCTAACTACGGGAAATGTAAAGCTTGGGGGCTCTACAACCCCATATATATGCGATAGTGTAAGAATAGTCAAGACAAATCTTCGTTAAACATCGCTTTTTCTATCTCTTCGTCGGTCATGCTATCGAAGTCTAGTTCTTCAAACCGTTTTTTCTTAACGGGTTTACGCTTCACAACGGGTTTTTCTTTTTGAACCACGTCAGCAATAACTTCTAAAATTTCTAAAGTTGAGTATTTATGACCACACTTCAGACATAGACGATGGCGGCGGATGTTATCTCCGAACGGCCTACTGTTGTAGACCTTAGTCTTCCCCTGACACTTCGGGCATATCATTTCTCTCTCCCTGACAGCATTCAGATACTACCATTTTGCATACGGAACATTGGTAATGCCCGTGGACCTCGACTGGTGACAAGACGGAATGACAGCGCGGGCATAGTCCATCGGCTATTAACCGGCCCATGCTGCCGTCTCCTTCTTGGATGGTCACTTCTTGGCCTTTGCAGGGCGGCCACGCTTCTTTTTAACAGGGGCCTTGCCGCCTACCCACGCTTCGTTGACCGCGGGCGTCGCTTTGTTGTCTGCCCGCAGACGGCCCTTGTCGTCTCTAGCCCGCTCTGGCTCAGAGAAAAACATGGGAAAAAACATACGCAAAAACTTATCTAACATAAATATCTCCTCATAACTAAGACTTATCGCATACCACAGTTAAAAAAAAGGATCAACTAATTGTTTTACGGTACACGTTCCACATAACGCGAAGCTGACCAGATATTGTCCGGCCCTCTAATTTCGCTAATTTCTTAATCTCTTCGTACACTTCGATCGGTACGAGGACGGATTTCCACTTGGTGATGTCCATATATAGCTCCTTATGTAAAGGAATATATAAGAGAAACTGTTATTATACAAGCAAAAAAAGGCCCCGCCGAAGCGGAGCCAGTTCTAAGGGAGGTTTACCGTGAATAAAGTTACGATGCTTCGCCCCAGCTTGGGCCGATCTCAACGTCGCATTTACTAGGCACCTCTAATGTTACAGCATTTTCCATAATTTCTGCAATTTCTTTTGCTTCTTCACGATTTTTCACAGAAATAGCTATTTCATCATGTATTTGAATTAACGGCACACGTCCTGTTTTATAAATGTTTACCATAGCTTGCTTGGTCATGTCCGCGGCAGACGCTTGGATCAGCCGGTTAAGAGCTTTGTAGGTGTAGGCCCGCTTCAAACGGGTTGTTTCACCATATTCGCTGATGGCTTCTTGGTACGGCAGGGCCTTGGACATACCAAATGTAGTGGGCTCCCACAGATTAAACCGGCACTTGCGGCCCAATATAGAACTGATTGCACCGCCGCTGCGCTTGCTGTTTAGATGCTGCATCACACCGTTCATCAGTCCTTTTACAAACGGAACGCGGTCATGGTATTGCGTGATCAGGCTCTTGGCTTCGTCAACTTCAATACCTAGCTGGTCCGATAGCTTGTTCACGCCCATGCCGTACATCATGCCAAGGTTAATCGTCTTCGCCTGTTTGCGATTGATCGACGCCATCTTTGCCACCATCGAATGAAAATCCATATCAGGATCATGTCTATAAGCATCTACAAACTCCTCTGTACCTTTGAATGGAACCCGCCCTTTTGAATTACCCAGAACGTGAGCATAGTGAACCAAGATCCGCGGTTCTTGTTGCGAGAAGTCTATAGCCGCCCACTCCTCGCCTTCTTCTGGCAGAAACAGACTGCGGATCATAGGGCCAAGCTCTGGGTCGCGGGCCGGTATCTGTTGTAAGTTGGGGTTAGACATTGATAATCGCCCCGATACGGTCCCGCCGTCGTCAGACCTGATCTGGTTTATGTGACCATGTATACGTCCATCGGACCGGCAGTGCTTCATAATGGTATTGATAAACGTGCCGCTGGTCTTGTTCAGGTTGCGGGCTTCGACTACCCGCTTGGTTAGCTCATGCGGGTGGTCGGTAAGAAACTGCTTTGTGAACGACGGTGCGCCTTTTTCTGTCTTTGGGTAAGGTATGCTTAATTTATCAAAAGCTTTAGACAGGGATTGCGCCGCCCAGATTTCTACATTTAGTCCGGTCATGTTCTTGATTTCTGCAAGCGTAGACTTTTCGCGCTTTAAGAGGGCGTCCTTTGTACGCTCAACCTTGTCCTGATCTATACGGACGCCGCGCCATGTCATGTCGATCAGGCAGGGCAGAACGTCTAGC
>WLWF01003329.1_pt1 | contig 10652 bp, 7 predicted proteins | sample 6718331 | NCBI WGS metagenome assembly WLWF01 (sample SAMN12718692, study PRJNA515312) | sponge metagenome | isolation source: marine sponge | host: Mycale hentscheli | place: New Zealand: South Island, Marlborough, Capsize Point | collected 2003-05-01
AAAAGAACAAATAAGAAAAGCAAAAGAATGGTATGAAAATCATCCTTTAAATGAGTTTATAAAATATAAAGCTATGTTTAACATAGTTAACTCTAAAAATTGGGCAGAGTTTAATCAGAATGGTATCTTTTTATATCAAGGTTCAAATTTTACAGATCTTTATCATGAAGCCTGGCATGGGTTTTCACAAATGTATATGACTGTAGAACAAAAGAAAGATCTTTATAGTAGTGTTAAAAAGAAATCTGGAACATTTATAAATTATAAAGGAGATAAGGTAAGTTTTAAAAAAGCTACAGATTTGATGCTTGAAGAATATCTTGCTGAAGAATTTAGAAAATATGTATTATCTAAAGGGACTAAGAAAATTTCACAACCAAAAGTTAAATCAATATTTCAAAAGATATTTGATTTTCTAAAGAATTTATTTGGTTTTACTACTTTGGATCAAGTAATAATAGATCCTATAAACTCTAATAAAACTGTTTCTGAATTATTTGAAAAATTAAGAGTTGGAGAAATAAATGATTATACTTATAGTTTAAATAATCAAATGTTTGACAATCTTTCATCTGGATTTAAAAGTTTAAATAACGAAGAAGAAAGATCATTTCAAGATGCTAGATTAATAAATGAAACTATTGATTCATTAATGTCTGAGTTTGTAGATAAGGTTAATGCAGTAAAAGGGAGAATTGGTATTACTAATATTTTTCAGAAAGAAGAGTCATTAGGTAAGGCATATGAATATACACGTAGACGTTTAATTCAAATTCGTGATGAGCAACTTAAATTAGAACCAACTTCACAAGTAAATAATAATATTGATTTATTAAATTTTAGTATAGAAAATTTTGGAACATATTCTCAATATGTAGAAAATAAAAAACTTTCTAAAAAATTTCCCAATATCACGGCATATCAAGCAAAAGGAGTAATAGGATTACATCAAACTAAAACTAATTTTTTAAATCTTGATTTAAAAGTAGAATCTGATATTGTTGAAAGTTTAGATAGTAATGATGAAAAAAATGTTATAAAAGGTTTTGAAAGAGCAGGTACTGAGTTATCAGTTAAACAATTAGCATCTTCTGAAATATTATATTTATTAAGTAGTCTATATGATAAATCTTTTAAAAATCCAGATGGTGTTAAAAATGCATTAGGAGTTAAAAAGCTTGCAAATTTTAAAAAAGTTTGGCATCATACTGTTGACTTATTACAAGGACAACGAAATTCTCAAAAAGTTTATCAAATTCTTGTAGATGAATCTGATACATATCCTATATATAAACAACTTATAGAAAAACTTGGAAATCCTCTTGATGCAATTGATAGTGATGATGCTTTTTCAATTTGGGCTAAATTCATGGAATCATTTAATAGAACAAGAATATCTTTAGTTCAGTCATCTATGGATGTTATTAAAAATGATGATGGTGAAATAACAGATTATAATCTTACTATAGGTGAAGCATCTGCTGATTGGAGAAAAGTTAAATATGAATTAACTAATGGTTTTAACTTAAGACCTGTTGATAGATTTATAAAAAGAAATAAAGATAATATTAATTATTTAGATGTAAAAGAAGTAATTAAAAAATGGGGAAACAATGCTTCATCAAATCCTTTTGGATTCTTTACTGATATAGGTATGGATTTAGATGAACAGAATCCAGTTTTAATCAATGAAATAAATAAAAATAAAAGAATGCAATCTTTTGCATCAGCAGCTATGTTTAAAATTGCTTTATTAGATAAAAAAAATAAATCAATTAATAATATAATTGAAAATTTAGATATAAATTATTCAGCATATGGAGAAAAAGCTAAAGGTCAATCAGGTAATATTAAAGCACTTTCATCAATTATTTTAAAATATTCTGATAAATATTCATCAGGGATGGTTAGTAATGCTAAAAATGAAAATCAATATGAATATTCTTTACAAAACTCATTAAGTATTATATCAAATACATTAAATCAAGTAAATAATTTTGATGAATTGATGGCAACAGGATATATGAGTTATCTTGGAGATGCAGATTATATGAATGAGTCAAGTTTTGAGTCAAAAAATCCATTTACCTATATTTATAAAGATGAAAATGATCAATGGATGTCTACATCAAAATTTTTAAATAGTTTATTTGATTTTGAAAATGGAGGTGTTAAACGACCAGGAATAACTGTTAATTTAAATAACTTATCAGGAATAGCATTAATTGAAGATGACGCCACTGATTTAAGTTTTAGTGAACAAACTTCTAAATTAGATAAAAGTAGTAAGCTTATACAAGATTTTCATTTACTATTATCACCTATAACTGCTGGAGCAAGTTCTGAACTATTAAAACATGCATCTAAAAGTGCATCATATTCAGCACATGTTTCTAATATTACTACTCCAGGTGATGATACTCATTTATATGTGGATACAAAACATTTTATTAAACCATTATATGGTAATTTAGGAGAATCTAATGCTATTAATATTATGATTCCATATATAAATGCTGAATTAATTAGAGCAAAAAGAGCTAGATCTGGTGAATTAGATGATGCTCCTAGTTATAAAAAAAATGCATTAAACCTTACAATATTTGAATCAATATTAGGAAAAAAACTTTCAGATAAATTATTTAAATCTTTATCTATAGATTCTTTAGCTTCATCAAATACACCCTTTAAGGTAATGAACCCATGTCTATCTAAGCTTTTGGTTATCTTGTCTTGCATTATTTAGTTCATCGTTTACAGCTTGTGTAGTCCAATTTAATTCTTTTTGCAGTATATTTTCTAATACATAAGTATAAAGACTCATAGGCAAAGGATATTCATCTTTACCATCGTTCCAACAAACAGCTTCACAACCAGCTTCAGGATAATAATTTGCTTTAGTTGGATCTTCAAGAACACCACGAACATTTATATAACACATATCAGCATCTGCTTCTATAAGTTCTACATATGCAGTATTACCAATTAAATATACCTTACTTCTTAAATTACCAAACCTTGTAGCTGATTTAAATTTATTTACATCAGCCTTATTATAATCTAAAGGAGTTTGTTTATCTATTTTTCCAATAAACATTATTGCCCTATTTTTAGGAAATGATGCAAATTTAGGTAAAGTAACTTTTTGAATTTTACATCCCCAACTAACCGCTGGACAAGCACTATCAGCTTTATCTACTTCTTCTAATTTTAGAATACCTAAATCTTGAACAAGTTGTGGGTCAATATGCTTACCCATATCTGTTTGTATTTCAATTCCTTTAGCTCTATAATACTGAATCCAAAACTTAACTTGTTTAATTCTTAATAAATCATCATCAGAGTTACCTTGACCTGAACGTGCTATGTTCCTAATATTGTATGCGTATTCATCTAATGTTGCCATAATATAAAAATAAAAAAGGGTGATGACACTGCCATCACCCTTTTTGATAAACCAAAATTAATTATTGATTATGAATTAATCAACGTTGCTAAAGGAGCTCCTTCACCCGGAGTACCAAACCAATAGATTTCTTTTGCTACAGCACCAACTGCATCAATGAAAGGTATTGGAGATTCTGGATTAGCAGCAATACGAACTGTATCGTAAGATGCAAGGTTAATGTCTGAAGCATCAATACCTTTATCTACTAAATCATCCGGTTGTCCTTCTGAATAAACAGTTGGAGTTGAAACAAGAGCTATAGTTCCTGCAGCTGAATCAGTATACTCATAACCAACTAATCCTCTCTTATCGTCACCTTTTTGAGTAACTGTAAGAACACCTAATGCTGAAACAGCAGATGCATAAGGAGAGTTCATTCCCATATCAGCAGAAATTAAAGCTGCAAATGCTGCTGCAATATCTGTTACTGTATCTCCAGATACAACTGAATACACATAAGACTTTCTCCATTGTTGACGATTAGTCAAGTTTGAAGTAATAGTCAACCTAAGAGAATCACCAACTACATAAGCACCCGCAAATGTAAATTCTAAATCACCCGCTGTTCCAACTACTGGAGCAACGAAAAGCGCCTTAATTAATGATGTTTTTGGAACTACGTAACCCGGCGTTAAGTCAATGGTTCCATTTGCTGCTAATAGTGGAGTATGACCTTCAGCTATTAGTGCAAAATAATTACGTCCTGCGTTTTGCGACATATCTTTATTTTTTATTTATTTATATATATTTAAGGCTTGAGTCATTTCAAGCTTGGTAAATTCTATTGAAAGTTTTTTCTGTATTTATGAACTTTAATAAGTTTTTTAAATACTGGCTTTACTTCTTTAGGTTCTTCTATTTTAACAGAATTAGCTTTAGAAGGAGCATCAGCATCTATAAATACATTATACTTTGAATCAAAGATAGCTTTTATTATATCAGCTTTCCTCATTTTTTTAGAAATTTTTACATCAAATTCTGGAGCAATAGCTTTTAATTCAGATACTTTCATATCTGATAAGTCCTCCATACTGTTGTATTTTTGTTTCTTTGCCATAACTTATAGTGTTATTCTTGTTGATTTATTTCGTTTGCTTGTAATTGATAACCAAGTTGATCTTGAACCGTAAACAACATTTTTCTAACCGCAATATTTATAATTTGCAGTAGTATAATATATTTTAGACAAATCAGTTGGGCCTTTTTTGCCTCCTGATTCTCCTTTTTCTTGTTTTTTACCTATGTCAAAAGACCTTATAGGTGTCGCCGTAAGGTGTGCGTTTCCACCGGCAGGATTCATGCCAAACATGTCGTGACCATCAGAGATCATTGTGTACGCTTTATTGTTGTTTACATCTATAGCAATCCAATCGTTTACTCCACCTAAGTCTTGTGCAGTAGACACGTGATTATCTGAGAAGGAGTAAATACCGTTTCCTCTGTCTTTTAGTGTAACTGGCTCGGCGTCTTTGAAAAAGTTAAGGGCTTGTTGTTGTGCTTTTGTAAGCTCTTTGTTGTTTTTTTGATTACGAATACCTGACCAGTAATTATCTCTGAGTTTTCCCGGAGTTATGTCTTCAGGCAGTTTGTTAAGTGCTTTTGCTCTGTTTACCTTGTCCTTGTGGCTGTGCTTCGCTACCTTAATAAACTCCTTGTAAAACTCCAGAGGTTCTGCGTCAGGCATAGCGCCTTTAGCTACTCTCAGCGTGGCTGGACTCTTTAGTGCATTGACAGAAGCAGAGCCTGTACCACCTACGGTTCCTGCGCCTCCTTCTTTGTCTAAGCCCTCTCCTGTTTTAGTTTTACGAATCTGCAGAGAGGTCTCACCCGGAGCATCGCTTGTTCCATGTACTTTGTACAGGTGGTCTACTGCTCCATCAACCACGTTGTCTGGAGTGTCGTCGTCTATCCGCAAGCCGCTCTTGACTCTATCTTTTTTAGCCATGTCAGTCCAATCAGCGGTGTACCTCTGGACTTCTGCGGAGCTACCAGCCACTGTATCAGGATCAGGAGTAGTCCTGTACTTCTGCTGCGTGTCTATCTTTGCACTGGCTTGCATATTACCAGTGACTTCGTTAAACGAGCCAGCGCCTTCTCCTGCCTTAGTTACGTACTCATTTCTTCTACCTTGTCCTGTGCCTATAACACGCTTTTCTGCTTGAGCCACAGGGTTAAAAAGCTGGTTTACGGTGTACCCTAAATTAGGAGCTACTGCTTTTGTAGTCGCGTACGCTTTTGAAACTGGGCTAGGACTATCGTAAAATCCTTTTACTTTTGTAGGCGTGTTGTCAGCCACGGCGTTCATAACCTTACCAAACATACCCAAGCCGGGAACAACACTAGCAATCTCAGCAATATTACCTAGGTTCTGAGTAGTCCTAGGATTTTCTTGAGCAAGCCTAGCCATCTCTTGACCTGCTCGCGTGTTCATTATAGCTTCAGTCACGCCTAAATCTGGTGTCACAGCTTCAACCAAACCAGTAAAAGGAGACAACAAAGAGCCAACAGCACCACCAGCAACATTCAAAGCGCCTGTACCCAAGTCAGCCGCAGCCTCACCAATGTTTCCTTGACGTAGATTCTCAAGGGCCTGAGCACCCTGCTGTACACCCATAGACCTTTTATCACCGCCTGCGCTGAAGTCTCTAGAGATGCTCTCAGGAATATCTTTAGCTGCTTCCGTAGATTTTCTGACAGCCTGCCTAGAGTACTCTCGTTCCGTACGCCTAGACTCTTGGCGGTATCTTTTTCGTACTGAATAAAAGTCTTCTCTACTCACTTTCTTCAGTCTCCTCGTAGTTTCTAATTTCATCTATTAGATCAATTATTACTAAACGGTCTAGCTCCATACGTTCTAACTGAAGAGGGTCGTTAATTGTTTTTATGGCTTTGTTAGCTGAAGACAAAAGCTCTGCGTATCCTTTTAGTACCGCTGCTTTTCCGTGTCTCTTAATTTGCTTAGATAACGCTGTACCAACAGCGGCTGTACCAATCGCTACCGCAGCAGCAGGAGAAACAAAAGCAGCGCCTGTTGCAACAACTGATAACACTGAAGTAGGAATAACTATGCCTGTATTGTCTCTAATTGTCTGCATAAGCCTCGCGGGTGCGTTTACTCCTTCTCTGTTTCTTTTACCTACTAGTCTATCCAGCGCGGTTAATGACCTAAACTGCTGGTCTAACAAGTTATGGACATCGTTCCCCTTAGTATTAGCCTTCATGTAATCGTTCATTACATTACGTACAAGTTTTGCCGCAAGGCCTTGATAGGTATCTACGTCAGCGTCGAGTGTTTGACCAGAAGCGTGTACAGCATTATCAAAGCGTTTTCTAGCTTCAAGAAGTCCCTTTAAATCACCTCCTTCTTCTTTAATAATTCTCTGAGCAAGGTCTGTGTACTTCATGAACTGTTTTTGGGCCGCTGGTGTGGCAAGCTGAAACACATCACTATTTAAAAAATCATTAAGAGACTCTGAGAACTCAAAATTAAGCGCTTCCATGTCTACTTTCTTGTTTTGCGTTTTGATGTAGGATTGTAAGCGTTCCCCTTGTTTTTTTACGTGGTCTTGTATAATGGTGAAGTTTTTGCTCACAGAACTGTAAGGTTTTATTCCCGGAATAGTTTGAACTACATCAATAACAGATTCATCAAACTCGTCAGGAACCCATGTTTTAGTCTGGAGAGACCCACGTAGCTCTACTCTATCTAGGGAAGTAAAACTTTCTGGCGTCATCATACCAGTTAGAGCTTCTTTTTCACGCGCCAACTTAGAGGCAACACCTGCTTTCCTAGCCTGCATTTCTCCGGGCAGTCGTAGATCTAAGTCAACTAAATCAGGACGGGGTGAAAAGAGTGTCGCTAAATCAACACCTATCCCTAAGTTTTCTTTCACCTGTTCTGCTAACGCTTTGTTGTTTTTCTCCCAGTTTTTATATGAGTCGTAACCAGAAGATATTGACAAGAGCATTTCTTGTACGCCGGGTTTTTGTGCAAACTCTTCAAACTTTTGTCCTGCTGCTGTCAAAGCACTGTCAAAAAAGTTTTTAACGTGGTTGGGTACTAGAGGAGTAAAAGCCTCCAGCGCCATAGCACCTCCTGTCCTAGCAGCTTGTGAAATAGCAGTACCTGCCACATCAGATATACCTATCTGTCCAGTGCCGGGAACCCCCGGAACCTGAAGAGCCTGAGTAGCCAGCCTGCGAGTAAACTCAGGCTTAAACTCTTCCAGAGGAGCCATAACACCCTCAACGTAAGATGGCTCTGGGACAGCAGGCTCTTGTTGGGCTTCGGTTTGCGTCTTGTACTGCTTTTGAGCAAACTCTAGTATCTCAGATTCTGAAGCTCCTTCAGGGTGTTTTACTGTTACAACCTCTCCTGCAGGGTTTCTAACTTTAGTTTCTGGCATTATATTACTCCGACCCTGTGATTATCTCAAAGCCTTCAAAACGGTTACTTGTAGGTACAAAAACAGGATCGTAAAAAGCTAAAGCTGCTTGGTTGTCTTCTCCAAGTTTGTTAGACACATTAGTTCTTATACTGTTGTACTTTTCTATCTTTTTGGTAGCCTCTCTTCTAAACTCTTCTAACATACGCTTAATTGTAGTATCGTCTAGGGTTATGTCTCCTGCAACAACTTTAGTGGTAAACGACAAATCTTTATCCGAAAGACCTGTACCAGCGCCTAGGTTTGTAATGTAGTCTGCAACACGCTTTGCTGATTCTGCTAGAAAAGCCTCTGTGTTTTCTATAGGTACGTTATCTACAGGATATCCTACTGCCTTTAAAAACTTATTAACCTGTAAGTTTACGTTAGCCAGAGATCCAGTAAACATGGTGTCTACATCGCCTATGATGTTATCTATGCTTCGTATGCTGTCTGCTGATTTTTGAGCTTGCGTATAACCTTCAGCAAAACTTTCTGCACCTAGTTTACTAAGTTCTCCAGCCATGCCTGAAGTTACGTTTTTAATAACTTGCTGGTTAGGAGCCTCAGTTAAATTAAGTGTGCTAGGGTCAACAAGTTTTCCGTCTACAGCGACCATGCCTGAGTCAGTTACCCTGTAAGTAACAGGTTGACCGTCCTGTAAGAACATCTCAACTTTACCCTTCTGTAGATCTGAGTAAGCTTTAAACTCTTGTTTAGACATGTCCTTTAAATTAAGCGTCCCGACAAACTGAGGAGTGTAGCCCTTACCTAATAAAACCTTACGTCTCGCGGGTACAGAGAGTTCAGGCATAGTTTCCATTTTTCTTTCGGTTAACGTGTCACCAATTGCGTTAACTCTTTCTAAACTAGCCGATGACCGTACCTGTTTAGCTAACTCTGGAAACCCCATCTCTTCAGCTTGAAGAGCTACGTCGGTTTTACGCTCAGTTAGTGCAGCAGTGTTGGCTTGCTTTTGCTGCATATCTTGTGCCATAGTTAGTAACTGTAGCGCCTGTTCTTGCATCCCCGGTATCTTAGCCATCGCTTGTGCTTGCTCAATTATAACAGAGGGATCGGTAGCTCCTATAGCAGCAGATAGTACGTTGCCGGTTTGTTTGGTAGTAGCCTGAGTAGCAGCATTAAAAAACACTTTAGACAACGCATCGTTACCTTCCGTGGCGTACTTCTGACCTAGAGCGTTTAACTGAGCAGGGTCGTTAGCATGTTGCTGTAAAAGCTGTTGTGCGTTTTCAGCATCTATTCTTTCGCCACGCTCGTTTAATCCTGTTCTTACGCCCGTCAGCAACCCCTCTAAACCTTTTCCCATAGCGGCAGCACCAGCACTAATATCAGCACCAATTCTGCCACCGCTTCTCTGGAACATACCGCCTACGTCAAATCCTCTAACAGCCATTTGTGTTTCTCCTTAAATTTATTGGGTAGCTAAAATTAACCGCCTAACCACCAAGGCTTTTCGCCACCCAGTATATCACCGATCAAACCACCGGCTGTGCTAGATAGACCACCAACGAGAGAACCAGCGCCAGTAAACATTCCACCGTAGAGTTCAGCGAGTCCTAGTCTTCTGCCAACATCCGCTTCTAAGTTAGCCAACTGAGACTCAAGATCGTACTGCCCCATCTGCCTACGTGCAACGTCAGACATACCTGCCACGTTGAGTGCAGGAGACAACGCAGAGAGCAAAGCCGCCTGTGGCACGTAAGCGCCCTGAAGCGCTCCTAAGCCTATCTGTTGCTGACCCTGTTCTAACCCAAGACCACCCGCCAACAGGCCCATACCGCCTTCCATAGCACCCATAGACATAGCTTGCTGTGCTGCTTCTAGGGCTTGACGCTGAGTAGCAATGTTAGAGCCTAGTTGACCATAGACAGAACCTATGTCAGCTTGTTGTCTTTGTTCTGCTTGTGCTTGAGTTATTGCCATGAGAGACGCTTGGTTCTGTGCTTCTTCTTGAGCCTTAGCCAACGCCATTTGCTCTGGTGTGCCGCCAAACATAGCTGTGCGTACACCACCACGCCCTTGGTTAAACAAACGCTCTTCTAGTTGAAGCCGCTGTCTCTCTTCTTCACCAAGCTGTGTAGCTCTAATGCGGTCATAGACATCTTGTTCTCTGCCAGCCATAGGCATACCAGCTTGGCCCATGAACTGACCACCTAAGCCAAACGCTTGTTGTGCCGCCTGTTGTTGACCAGCGAGGCCAAAAGGAGACATACCTAGCTGTTGTCGGCCCACGCCTAACAACTGTTGACCGGCGGCGTCTAAGCCAGCACCAACATTAGGTCCAGTAAACCTAGAGAGTGCCTGAGATTCTAGCGCACTCTGTAGTGCTTGACCTCTTTCTCCTAGAGTATACTTGGTTCCCTCTACATCAGCCTTTGTTGTTCCTGACGGACCAGTTACAGTAAACGGTTGGAAACTTATGTCAGGAGCAGTTATCTGAGGAAGTTCCTTATACCCATCCGCAGTAGGATCATAGATAGCTTTAATTTGTGTAGGTATCTCGTCGTACAGATCAAGAGCTACTCCACCTAAGAGATCGCTTAAAATACCCATTAGTAAGTACCTCCATCAATCGTTCCTGTTGACAGAGTTCCCGTAAAGTTTAAAGCGGGTATTGTCACAGTCCCTGTAAACGTCGGTGACGCTATGTTTGCTTTAGTAGCTGACGCCACAACAATAGCATCAAACTCCGTATCAAACTCACTACCCCGGATAATCTTGTTAGTATCGCCAGCAGGCAACGTATCCTTAGCAGT
>WLWF01003332.1_pt1 | contig 10645 bp, 11 predicted proteins | sample 6718331 | NCBI WGS metagenome assembly WLWF01 (sample SAMN12718692, study PRJNA515312) | sponge metagenome | isolation source: marine sponge | host: Mycale hentscheli | place: New Zealand: South Island, Marlborough, Capsize Point | collected 2003-05-01
TTGGTTTATTTTCTTGTATTAACTTTCTTTTATTAGACAAATAATTTAAATTCATACAATTAATAACCATATCATCAGTAATAGCAGAAACAATCATTGTTTTTCTTTTTTGTGGCTGTTTTTTTGTCTGTGGTAACTGCCTACTTATACAAGAAGTTAAAAATGGTTGAGTTACAGTTAGAATCATTAGTAGCAAAAAATTCATCTATAGAACGAGAAATTCGGGCATTGCTTCGAGCAGACATTATTTTTGGACAAAGCCAAACACAATTGAAAAAACACTTATTAGCTTTGGATGATAAACAAACCATGTTTGAAAGTAGGCGTAGTAATGATGGTGGTTATCAGCATGCATTAAAACTTTTAGAAATGGGTTCTAGCATTGAGCAGGTGATAGAAGATTGTAATTTAACGCATGCAGAAGCAGAGCTTTTAGCAAATCTACAAGCTTATCAAATGTCAACTTAGGGATCTTCTTGCCTGTTGTGTATAAATCGCTGTTTTCAAGATCCTGTCTTAAAAACAGGATCTTGAAATTCATATTAGAAGTTTGGACTTATTGAAGTTGCTGCTGTATCAATGACTTTATCTACGACTTCTTTTTCATTCATGCCAATCATGGATAACACACCATCTTTGATGCTAATACACATATTTAGTAATGTTTGACCAAACATAACGCCTAAGCCTTTTGTGATTTGCATTGGGCTACCTTGATCTTGTCCATAAAGCAGGTAATTCATGGATAATTGAAGCTTTGTTGTGGTCTCAATTGAAATTGATTCGTCATTACAATAATTTCTATCAACTGTGTAATTTGAACCTGTACCAACATTAATTACCGCTACATTTAATTGAATGTAATCGTCTACTTCTCCTTCCCATTGAGGATCTGATGTTAATGTATATATTGAATAATAAAGATGATAAAAAAGGATATTTTAAAATAAATGGTAATATTAGTTTTGAAAATATATATTTTAAATATCCATCTACAAATAAATGTATTTTATGTAATTTAAATTTAAAAATTAAAGATAAAGAAAAAATAGCATTAGTTGGACAATCTGGATCAGGTAAATCAACATTAATGAAATTATTATTAGGTTTTAATACATTAAATAAAGGATCTATTAAAATAAATAGTACTGATATTAAATATATTAATAAATATAATTTACGTAAAGAAATTATATATGTTAATCAGAATACAAATTTATTTAATATTTCTATTTTAGATAATATATTATATGGAAATTCTATAAATAAAATAGATATTATTAATATTCTTAATAAATATAATTTAAATAAAGTATATGAAAAATTAGATAAAGGTATTTATTCTCAATCAGGTCCAAATGGATTAAACTTATCATTAGGTATGCAAAAAGTAACTATTATATTAAGAAGTATATTTAAAAAATGTAAAATAATTATTTTTGATGAACCATTAACAGGTCTTGATGAAAATACTAGAATGAAAATAATTAAATTAATAAAGTATGAATGTAATAATAAAACATTAATAATTATTACACATGATAAAGAAATATTTCCATTATGTAATAGAATTATTTCTTTGGATAAAATAAATAATTAATTATCTATTAGATACTTCGGCTTTTTAATTGATTTTCTATTTTATCTAGTCTAATATTTATTTTCTTAATTTCTTCAATAATATTAAAATTATTAGATATATCTAATAATTTTTTATTTATGAAATTATCATCTATTCCTACAATTTCATAATTTTCTTTTAAATCAGAATTTATAAATTTAAATGTTGGTATATTTAATATATTATAATGTATTGATATATCAGTGCACTTATTCACATTAATTTTTAAAAATAATATATCATTATATTTTGTAGTAATTTCTTCAAATCTATTAAAAAATTTTTTACAGGGTCCACACCAATTCGCATAAAAATAAATCAATATATTATTAAAATGTAATTCATTAATAAATTTTTTAAATTCTTCTATATCATCATTATTATATATGAAAAAATTATCTTTAATTTTCTCATAATTATTCATAATAAATATTATATTTATATATCTTTATATATTTTTAAAAATATGGGTCTTTACATTTAGATTGTTCTGGTTCTGGGTCTGGATCTGGACCTGGTTCTGGACCTGGGTCTGGACCTGGGTCTGGGTCTGGGTCTGGGTCTGGTATTTTCCGTGTAGAATTAATATTTTTAAATAATATTATATTTTTTGAAAATGATGTAGATAATACTCTCCAAATAAAAAATAATATAGTTGTTATTATTGCAAATTTTGAATCAATCTGTTTATTTATAATAAAAGGTCTTATAAACCCAATTAATATTAAAAAAAATAAAGTATTTACACCTATTTCTGTTTTTTGAAATAAAGACAGTGCCATTTTATATATTTTAATTATATTTTATTTTTGCTAAGATTTTATGATATATCCATTAAAATCTGTATTTATTTTATTACATAGTGCATTCACACAAAAATACCATGATACATAAAGAATTGATCCAAATCCAATATATTTTAATATTTTATCTTTTTCAAGTATAATATAACCAAAAAATCCAAAAATAATAATAAATAATATAGTTGAATATATCATATAATGTAATTCATTATTATCTAATACATTCCCATAATAAGACCATAATGAAAATATTAATAAAAATCCAATTCCTATTAATATCCCAAAGATTCCATATAGTTTATCTTTATTATTATTATTATTATTATTATTATTATTATTATTATTATTATTATTATTATTATTATTATTATTATTATTATTATTATTATTATTATTATTATTATTAAAATTATTATTATTATTATTATTATTATTATTATTATTATTATTATTATTATTATTAAAATTATTATTATTATTATTATTATTATTATTAAAATTATTAAAATTATTATTATTATTATTAAAATTATTATTATTATTATTATTATTATTATTAAATATACTCATATTATATTATATTATATAATATTTTTTTTTAATAATTATTTGTGATATAAGTAGCAGATACTTTACCAATCCATATTATAAAACCAACAGAGAAAGATGTATAAAAAAGATCAGTTATTGTTAAATTTATATTCATAGATATTCTATATATACTAAAAAAAATCATAAAGAATAATGCACCTAAAATAGTTTCAGATATTTGAAATGTTGTAATAATATTCATATATATATATATATATGAATATTTTATTATATAAGTTAAATATATATGAAAAAAATTAGTAATTATTATAATCTTCCTTCTGTATCATGTAATGAAAGAGATATAATGTCAAAAGGGAATAATAATAAAACAAGAGGTGAAATATGTGAACAATTAAATCCTGAAAATATATATACTTATTTATTTCCATCTAATACGGATCCATTAAGTATATATACAAAACATCAAAATAAAAAAATTAATTCTATTCCAAAATCAGAATTAAATACAACAGATACAACTAAATGTGCGAATCAATGTCAAAATATAAATAATTGTTCATTTAGTATATCTAATAATAAATGTAATATATATAATGATATTAACACAGATAATTTAATTAATGATAATGATTCGACTTCTTTTATATTAGATAAGAGTAAAACTAAAAATAAATTAGATAATAATTATTTAACTAGTTATAAGGATTACTCAAAAAAAAATTTTAAAGGAAAAGATGGAGATCATAAGTGTGAATATAAGAATAATATATGTGAAAAGATATATGAAATAAGTTGTGATAAAATAAAATATAATAATGATGATGATAAAACACAAATATTTAATACCCAAAAGTATGAGCCTGAATTATTATATAATAAAAAATGTAATAATAAAATTTTTAGAATAAATAATGTAGAATTTGAAAAATGTCAAAAAAATGATAAAGGTTTTTGTATAAATGATTTATTTACATTTGATGATTTAGGATTTCCAATATCGAATGATACTCCGAATCCACCAGATAGAAATTTACTATATACAAAAGATTATGATATAAAGAATACAGATAAAACACAAGGATGGGGTGCTATATATTGTCCTAAAAATAAGAATGTATTAATTGATGTATTTAAAAAAATTAAAACAAAAAAAGATATTGATAATAAAGATTTGAAAGATTTATTTAAATTAAATGGTAAAAAATTATGTAGTAGTAATAATAATTATAATGATAAAAAAAGTATGTGTATTCCATATAATATTAAATTAAATAATATAGAGAAAAATTTAATTGATCCAAATGATGAAATAAAGAATTGTAAATATATAGATAATAATATAATAAATATAAATAATAATAATATTAACTGTGAAAAATTATGTAATACTAATAAAGATTGTAATATAATAGAAAAAAGTATTCAAAATGATGGTAAAATAAATTGTTTATATTATAAAAATGACGATAATTTAATTTATTATAAAAATAATTTAAATAAGATTTTAATGAAAAGAAAAAATAAATATGTTTATGATCCATATATTAAAAAAAAAAGAAATTTAAATAAAGATGAATTTTCAGAATGTATAAATACAAATTCAGGAACGAGTTATATTGATTATAAAACTTCAAATAATTGCATTTCAAATAATTGCATTGAAAGTTTTAAAAATAAAAAAAACAATAATTATTTAATTAAATTAATATTTTCTTTAATATTATTATTTATTATATTTTTTATTATAATAAAAAAATGAATTATTAATATACAATACTAATATTATATATAATAATATGCCAACTAATAAGAAAGGAGGAAAAAAATTTAAAAAAAATAAGAAGGAAACTTCTTATAATACACTAAAAAAAATTATATATCCAGAAAATGAAGGTATAGAGCAATCTTTTGCTACTATATTGGATCCACTTGGAAGTAGACGTTTTAGATTACAATTAAATCCACCATTAGTATGTCCAGAAGATTTTGATATGAATGAATATATTAAACCTAAAATAGGACATCTACGTGGTAGTATCAGACGTAATACTTGGGTACGACGAGGTGATATTGTATTAGTATCTTTACGATCTTTTGAAAAAGATAAAGTAGATATATTATTAAAATATGATGAGACCCAAGAGAAAAAAATAAAATCAGAAGGATTAATTATGAATATTGAAGGTATTGCGAATGATAATATGGATGGTTTTGAATGGGAAACAAGTATTTCAGATATACCTATAAATAATACATTAATTGATGCCAATACTGATGTTAATAATGAGATTGATGTTACAGATATATAAAGTAATATAAAATAATATAAATAATATATCAATTATACCTACAATTAAATTTATAAATAATATTAATTATTTCTTATAAAATTTTCCATAGAATCTTTTGTTCTTTCGCCATTATAATCTATTGAACTTCCATTTTTATACATTTTAATTGTTGGATAACCATTAATATTTTCTTTTTTAGCTAATTCTCTATTTTCTTCACAATCAACTGCTTTAAAATTAACTTTATTGCCATCAGAGTCTACTATGTCTGAATTTTTTAATTTATTAAATTCAGGTAATGCAGTTTTACAGTGACCACACCATTTTGCATAATAAATTGTAAATGTTGGTACCTGAGAATTTATTTCATTATCAAAAAATTCAAAATTTAAACTCCCTTCAACATTTCCAAATCTTGCGTTTGCATCTGCGTCAAACAATTTTTTACCTTTTTTATGTTGTTTTGTACCATACCAGGTTCCTATTATAATTGCTAATAAAACAATTATAATTCCGAGCGATACAATACTACCGTGTTTTTCCCAACTAAATTTACTTTTTTTTACACTTGATAATTTATTTTTTAAAGAAACTTTTTTTTTCATTTATATTATATAATAGAAAATTATTTCAAATAATAATAATAATTATTAATTTAAAAATACTTAAATATATATAATTATATAATTATAAAAATGACTAAAACTACAATTGGAATTGATTTAGGTACTACATACTCATGTGTTGCAGTATGGCAAAATGATAGAGTTGAAATTATTGCGAATGATCAAGGTAATCGTACAACACCATCATATGTTGGATTTCATAATGATGAACGTTTAATTGGTGATGCGGCGAAGAATCAATGTTCTAGTAATCCATTGAATACAGTATTTGATGCGAAAAGATTGATTGGTAGAAAATATAATGACCCAGTTATTCAAAATGATATTAAACATTGGCCTTTTAAAGTAGTTGATCATAAAGACAAGCCAAATATTAATGTTATGTATAAAGGTGAAAGAAAAAACTTTACACCAGAAGAAATTTCTGCAATGGTTTTAACTAAAATGAAGAAAATAGCAGAAGAGTATTTGGGACAAGAAGTAACTGACGCAGTTGTAACAGTCCCTGCATATTTTAATGATTCTCAAAGATTGGCAACAAAAGATGCAGGGACTATTGCAGGTCTGAATATACTAAGAATTATTAATGAACCAACAGCAGCAGCAATTTCATATGGGTTAGATAAAAAAACAAGTAAAGAACAGAATGTACTTATCTTTGATATGGGTGGCGGTACTTTTGATGTATCTGTTTTATCAATTGAAGATGGGATTTTTGAAGTAAAAGCAACAGCAGGAGATACACATCTGGGAGGAGAAGATATTGATTCAAGATTAGTAGAATTTTGTGCAAGAGATTTTCTTAAAAAGAAGAATGTTGATGTTAGATCAAATCCAAAGAGTATGCGAAGACTAAGAACAGTATGTGAACGGGCAAAAAGAACATTGTCTTCATCCAATACTGCGAATCTTGAAATTGATTCATTATGTAATGGTGAAGATTTTAATATGACACTTACAAGAGCAAGATTTGAAGATTTATGTTCAGATATTTTTAAGAAAACTATACTACCAGTTGATAAAGTATTATCAGATAGTGGTATTTCTAAAAATAATATTGATGAAATTGTACTTGTTGGAGGTTCGACGCGTATTCCAAAAGTTCAAGAACTATTGACTAATTATTTTAATGGCAAAGAACTATGTAAATCTATTAATCCAGATGAAGCAGTTGCATATGGTGCGGCAGTTCAAGCGGCTATTCTTGGAGGTTGTAAAGATGATAAAATTAGTGATTTATTGCTACTAGATGTCGCACCATTGAGTCTAGGTTTAGAAACAGCAGGAGGTATTATGACAAAACTAATTGAAAGGAATACAACAGTTCCTGCTAAAAAAACACAAACATTTAGTACATATGCTGATAATCAACCAGGAGTACTTATTCAAGTATATGAAGGAGAGCGTACAATGACGAAAGATAATAATCATTTGGGTAAATTTTCACTTGATGGAATTCCACCAATGCCAAGAGGTGTCCCTCAAATTGAGGTGACATATGATATTGATAGTAATGGTATTCTAAATGTAAGTGCATGTGAAAAAAGTTCTGGTAAAGCAGAAAAAATTACTATTACGAATGATAAAGGAAGACTTTCAAAAGAAGATATTGAAAGAATGGTAAATGATGCTGAAAAATTTAAGGAGGAAGATAATGAAATTATGAAAAAGATTGAAGCTAAAAATGAATTAGAAAATTATGCGTTTACACTTAAAACATCAATTAATGATGAAAAAATTAAAGACAAATTGACAGAAGAAGATAAAAATAAAGTTGAAGAAGCTGTAAATAATACAATTTCATGGCTTGATAGTAATCAATCTGAAACATGTGAAAGTTATAAAGAAAAGAAGAAAGAATTGGAAGATATTGCACAGCCAATTATGACAAAATTAGCTCAAGAAACAGGAGGAATGCCAGGAGGAATGCCAGGAGGAATGCCAGGAGGGATGCCAGGAGGGATGCCAGGAGGGATGCCAGGAGGAATGCCAGGAGGGATGCCAGGAGGAATGCCAGGAGGAATGCCAGGAGGGATGCCAGGAGGGATGCCAGGAGGAATGCCAAGTGTTGAAGAAGTTGATTAATTTATAGGTGATAAATATATTTTTGATGGAGTTATTTTATCATTATAATAATTAAGTGGATAAGTTATTGAATTATATCTGAAAAATACGGTATTTAAATTACTACGAAAATCATCAGATGATTTATATATATATATACCACCATACATACCTCCATTATTTAAATTATTATTATCATTTTTTTTATCAATATTTATATTAAATGTATAAATATTTTTATTATTATAACTATCTATTAATTGAAAATTAGCATTAACATTTGTTTTTGTTTTAATTTTATTATTATTAATTGAAACACTTACTTTGTCTACATCAAATGGAAAAAAATTATTAGAATTTGTATCAAATATATCAGATAGATTTTTATAATTATTCATAAAATTCTCAGCATTAAAATTAGGAGAATTTGTTCCAACTAATGAAAGGTTTCCTCCACCTGAATATAAACCAACTACTGGAATATTATCATCTAAACCTCCTGCAAATCCTGTACCTGTGTTTTTTAAATTTGATAAATTTGTATTTTTAATAATATTATTTATTTTTTGATTAGAACTATACTGACCTATATTATTATATTCATACAAATTATTATTATCATTATAACTAAATTTTGTATTTATACGACATGCTAATGTAGCACCATTATCTTTTGGTATAGAACTTATATATTTTTTTTGTATCTGTGTATCTATATCACTTAAAAATCTGATACACATTTCATTTTTTAATGGGTTTGGTACAAATGATACATATTGGAATTGTGGTTCTTTATTTTTATTCATATTTTCTTTATTTTCATTTATTAAAACTGAACCACCTGATACAACTGTATTCTTAGAATTAATATATTGAAATGGATTATTTAATAGTGTATACATCGGTGACTCAATATTTCTATTATTTCCACCAAAAACTTGTGCACCAAAATGGGTATTACCATTATTAAGTGTTATATCATGATCATCGCGTAATATAAATACAGGAACAACAGTATAAACAATATCTAATGTAGTTGAATTAAGTATATTTAGTTCATTTATATTCATGCCTATTCTAAATTTATTAATAATTGTTGCAGGATTGTTAAAATAATCATATGTATTCTTATCCCATTTATTTTTTAAACTTAGAGTTGAATTAATATAATCATCTGTTAATTGACTTCGTAGTATAGATATTTCACTACCCCCTCCTGTGTCTACTATCATTTCAACTGAATTTTTAAAGTACATACTAAATAATTGTATATTATAATTTTGCGAATTATTAGAATACTTTATTATTTTTAATGGAACTTCAAAAATTATATTACTATTTAAATTTACTTTAAATCCACTTGATTCAAGTGTTATATTATTTCTAGAATTAATATTAATATAAGTTATCGAATCTGGTTTATATGTAATCTGTATAATTCCTATGACTTTAGGATCATATGATTTTATAAACATAAGTCTTTGATCATTATATCCAAAATTTGTAATTATATTAGCATTGCTAATATAAATATTATTATAATCAATAAAAATTTTATAATTTTTATCTTCACTACTATATGAAATTAGATATAATTTATTATCTATTATAAAATTTTTAACTCCATAATTTTCATTAACACCAAAATATTGTAATAATATTCCAATTATTGGTGTGCTAGTATCATCTTGTGGTGCTAGAATTACGTTCTTTCCCCCAGTATCATACTTAAATACAATTTCTTTATTTAAATAATTCAACTGGAATACTGTAACATCATGTATACTATATTCGATACCTTTTCCATCTATTTTTTTTATTTTTCCACCAATTTCATTTTTATTATAATAATTAAATAATATATCATTTAAAATATAATTTCCCTGATTTGTTTTTTGCATCTTAAATGTCATTTTTTCTTGTAGAGGATATATCGTTCTCATAACATATGTTGTTTCATTATTATTTATATCTGTAACAGTAAATAATATATCATTATTTATAAATATTTGTTTTGGCATATTAATATTATCATATATAACTAATTTTTGAGGGGTATTTCTATCATTATCAATATCTATATTAAATATAGAAGGTACATCTGTTGATGATAATTGTACTGAACATTTTATCATAGTGTATTTATAAGAATTATCAATTAAAAAATATTTAGAAAAAATAATATAAAAAGTAAATGTATTATTTTCTATATATAACATATTAATTATAGGTGAAATTATTGTTTTGTCTGGATATATATTTTGAATAGATATTAATTGAGATCCATTTTTAGAAATTGGAGTAAATAAAAAATTTAGTAAATAAATATTTTCTATCGTATTAATTTCCCCAACTTTTATTTTTGTATTAATATTAGTTAAATTAGTTAAATTAGTTAAATAATTGAATGTAATATCGAAAGAATTAGAACATGCATATTTATTACTTAAAAATAAAAATTTAAGTCGATTCACATCACTAGTAGATGTTATTATGAAATTATTGCTATTAATATCTATATATATATTTGTATAATTATCAGACGTGGGGGACTTGGAGATTGTAACATTCAAATAATAGGAGGGGTATTCAATATTATAGCTTATAGATGTTGTATCCACTTCTTTTGTTATTTGACAATTAAGCAATTTTATTTTAATATTATTAAATGTTACACTTATTAGT
>WLWF01003333.1_pt1 | contig 10643 bp, 7 predicted proteins | sample 6718331 | NCBI WGS metagenome assembly WLWF01 (sample SAMN12718692, study PRJNA515312) | sponge metagenome | isolation source: marine sponge | host: Mycale hentscheli | place: New Zealand: South Island, Marlborough, Capsize Point | collected 2003-05-01
TTGATTAGCTTGACCTACTAAATCTGGTAATAGTTCAGAGCTTAATGGATTTTTAATATTAGGAAATAAATCTCCTTCTAATGAAACTCTTGATAAAACATTTTGAATTCTATCTATAACCATTGATGCTTGAAAGAATGGATTAGAAACTCCAATCTCTCTTGCTTTTGTTTCAAACAATCCTTCTAAATCTCTTGAAATAGTTAATGGTCTAAACTCTCCATCAGATATGGCATTATAGGCTCTTCGTTCTCCTCTATTATCCATATTATCATACAAGGCATCTCCCTTCATACCTAAAGTTTTTGCAGCTTCAATATCTAAATATAATTCTCTATTGGTTTCATACAAAGCTCTGTTTGCATTTATATAAGCATCAACAATTTCTTCTGGTGAAATAGGTCCACCTTTTAATGTGGCTGCTGTAAATAAATTTCTAGAATCTCTAACACCTTTTTTGTATGCAGTGATTTTATAATTAAAAGATTTTTTAGGATCAACATCAACTCTTCGTAATCCTGCAATACCTGCTAATTCATTACCAAGATCATATTCATTTCCTCTTTCATCAAATCTTCCTTTACTATCTACTGGTTTAATTGCTAATCCTATTCTTTGCATTTGTTTCCAGTTTAAAGGCATTTGTGTATCTGCTAAATGACTAATACTTTTTGACATTTTATCTCCAATAGAATCTTTTGGATTCCAAATAGGTCTGCCTGAAGTAGTCTCACCACCTCTATAATATATATCTGCTAATCCTTCAGTCCAAATAGATTCACTGATAAAAGGAGATGCTAATTCTTTTGTAGACTCAAACATACCTAAAACAAAATCATCAACCAATCCATCTTCATCAGCTCTACCAGAGTTAACGGCATTTAATACAGTTTGTATAGGTCTTGTAACTGTGTCATATGCATTTAAGTGTGAAAAATCTATGTAAGATAATTTACCATCTTCATCTTTAAATGGTACAAGTACAGAATTTTTAGACCAGTCAGCAACATATCTTCTCATTGCATCAATCTCATCATCTGCAACATTATATATAGCTTGTGCTGCTGCAACTGTACCAAGTGGTAATGCAGCTGTAGTTAAAGCCATACCAGTTAATCTTTGTATACCTCTACCTCTTAATGGATTTACAGTTCTACCATTAATAACTGTAGAATAATTAATTTCTTTTAATGCAGTCTCAACAATGTTTGCACTTGTTCTAATAATTTCTGCAGGGAAAGCTACAAAGTTTCCAACAGGTAGTTGTCTTAAACCTTTGATAAAATCTGATACGAACGCATAGTTTGGTACATTATTTTTAACTAGATTAGCTGCTTCTCTTTTTAAATATTGATCATTAAATATTTGTTTAGCACCATTCATATCTATAAATTCTTGACCAAGATTTAATCCAGCTTTTTCATATGATTTTGTTAATCTAGATTTTTCTCCTAAAAATGTAAATATTTTCCAGAAATCATCCTCTGCTGTATAGTAATCTTCGGCTCCTCTTTTTATTTTTTTAAGTCCTTTCATAAATCTATTTAAACCGTAATCACTATTTAATTTATTAAGTGTGCTACCAAAATCTACATCTTCCAATAGATCTGCAATTTGTCTTAATTGTACGTTAGAATTTACAACACCAAGTTCTAATAGTTCTTGATAAAAAGCATTATCTTTTCTCATACCTGGACCCGCAGCTTGTAATGCATTCCACGCTGCTTTAACATCTTTAGTATTACCAAATGGAAGTATACCATTAGCTGATGCAAAAGCCGTAGCACTAATAAAGTTTCTTGCGTGTGTAAATGGTGCAAGAATTGTTTTAGACATTTGAGATAAACCTTTAGGATATAAAATTAAACTATTATAAATTTGTTTTGGAAAACTTTTTCCAGAATTTTGTGTGCTCTTAAATGCTTCTGCATAATCTTTTAATGCAAATTTTCCTTGCAAAGGATTTACTAAATCTAATATTTCTCCTTGCGCATTTGTTTTTATAATTTCATCATCATCTATATTTTTTAAAAATCCTTTTTCATCTGTCCATCTATCTATTCTAAAAGCAGCTCCTTTATCAGTGGACACAATTGGTGCAAAATCTTCAGCTGTTCCTCCTGCATATCTCATCGCATCTCTTTTACTATTGTATAAAAAAGGTATTCTAGGTTCTTTTAATCCAGAATTAACACCACCAGCATCTTCCCAAGCTTTATAATCTTTTTTTAATTTATTATTTTTTAAAATTAAATCATCAAAAAATTGATTACTTCTAACTTGTGAAGACAAATTAGCTGTTCCTTCTACAATAGAAGACATAGGGTTTTGTGCTTTACCTAAAAGTTTTTGTATGACAGGTTTTGCTATTCCTGATAGCTCTTCTAAATTTGCTGATGTTGGATCTGATATTGTTTTTTGTGTAATTTTATTTGCCATTGATTTAGTCATAAAGGCAGGGACATCAGTAAATCTTACTTGTCCTGGTCCTCCAACACCTAATTTAAATCCTTTTGGTAAAGAAGCTCCTTTCCATACATTGTCAACCATATCTCTTGCAAGATCGTCATTAAGTTTTAAACCTTTTTGTGCAGCAACGTCTTGAAATTCTTTTACAGCTTCTTTAATTAATTGTTTTGTAGGTCTAATATTGTCTGCTAAAGTAATTGGATTATTTCTAAATACCTCATAACCTCTGTCTAATACATCATTAATATATTGAGGAATCATATCTTCAAATGATTTTAAAGCTTCTGGATTAAATCTTCTTCCCATTGCAGTAAATAATTCAGACCATTTATCTCGTACTTGATTGAATTGATTAAACATTTTAGTTATATCTTCTGGATCAGCTTTGTATTCTGTAATTAACTCTTTTCGTAAAAGTTCTTTTTTAATAGGATCTATTTGTCCTAACTGTACATCATATAATTGTTTACCCGTTTTAAAAGTTTCACCTTTATCATTAAGTTTAATTTCATCAACTGTACCAAAGATAGGTTTTAATTTACCATTAGCCGCCGATCCTGACATCAATACGTCATTTAATTTTTTACCAATTGTTTTTTTAGCTTCTAAAAATGGTACTTTACCAACAGCAACTTTCATATAACTTTTAGATAATTTATCAGAAATTTTATCTATTTCTCTCATAGCTACATCAGCCACGTTAGTATCTGCAGATACTCTTCCTGCCATTGTATTACTTGCTTCAAAATCTTCTATAGTTTTAACACCATTGGATCTAAACCAGCTGTCTAATTTTTCAACACTTTTATCAAATCCACGCTTCGCTTTATTCGATCCACGAACCTCTCTCATCTTACCAACTAATTTACCAGCCGCGCCAAACGCGCCGGTGAACGCCATACCTTCTATACCAAACTTAAGTCTATTCATAAGTTCGTTAGCAGCACTATCTTCATCTCTATTTATTTCTGTAGGACCACCTAAAAAATCTCCAAAGGTTCCAGCTTCTTGTACGTCACCAACTGCTATAGCTTCAGCGGCTCCTGCTCCCGCAGCGCCTTGTGCAAATCTTCTAGCTTTTTCGCCTTTACTTATATAAGTACCTGCTTTTTGTGCAGCGATAGTTGCTTTACCTAAACCACTTGCCGCTTTAAATGCAAGACCTCCAGGTACACCAATATTAACAATAAGTTCTGTAATTTTACCAATGCCAGTTGAAGCTGCCATTTCATCAAATGGATTTATTCTATCAAAATATTCTTCTACTGCTTCGACTCTATCTTTATCTATACCTAAATCTAATAACGCAGCACCAAATGTTGCTACACCTTCACCAATTTTTAAAATACCAGAAGGAACAGCTGCTGCCATAGACAAAGCCCAATTGGGTTGTTTGTCTTCAGTTGTAATATTGGGTGAATCTCCTGTAGTGAGTTTGACCATTATTAGCCTCCTCTAGTATAGATTACTACTTCTGTTAGCTCGTCGCCTATTTTATCAATTTTAGTTACTTTACCGTCTGGATAAACAAAATATTCTCCTACATTTTCTTCATTTAATAAACCAAAATTTTCTTGTTTAATATCTTTGTCTGTTAAAACCGTAGGTGCTTTACCAAATGTTTCTTGAACAGTAAAGATTGTGGCTTCAGAAGCTCCCATACCTTTCCCTCTATTTTCTTTTAAATTATCAAAGAAGTCTTCTTTTCCTTTTTTGTAATCTGCTAAAGCTATTGCTTGTGCAAAACCTATATCTGATTTAGCCAACATTGCTTCTATTTGTTCTTTAGATCTCTTACCTGCAATGTAATCGTTGATTGCTAATGCTACCGCTGTTTGATCTCCTTTTTCAATTGAAGCTTTAACTTTATCAACTCTACTATCTTTACCAACCAAGTTTTCAGCGGCTCCTCCTAATGTACTTCCAACAGTTGCTCCTTCTTTTTGTGATTGAGCAAAAATATCTAAACCTAGATCAGATAAATCTTGTATTCTAGCATCTCTTAATTTTTTCTCATTACCTTCACTTATGAATTCTTTAAATAATTCTGCATTTTCTCTAACTATATCTTTTGCAGACATTTCAGTTTTTTGTTCTACATTACCTGTTGGGTCCGTTACAAGTTTAACACCACCTTTGTCGTCTGTTTCTATAACACCTTTTAATGGACCAGATTCTGGTAAGAAACCTTCAGCGTTAATGGCGCTCTGTGTTTTATCTTGTACATCTGCTTGTTCTTTTTTGTATCTGTTAAAATCTGTTTTAGAAGAAATGTTTTGTATATTTTTTGGAAGATCTTCAAAATTATCAACTCCCTCAAACGGACTACTTGTATCTATATCAAGATAATCTGTCATTCTACTTAACACATCACCTTTAGGTGTTTCTTCTTCTTCAACAGACGTATCAGTTAATTTTATATTTTCAAGAGGAGTTGTTTGATATGGAAAAGGCATTCCAGCATTAAATTTTGTTTTAGATAAATCCACTATATCACCACCTGTTAAAAATTCTTGAGCCTGACCTACCGTTCCTGAAAAAGACTTGGCTAAACCAACTCTACCACCATCCATTAATCCTGATGTAATCCCCGTTCCACGGCTATCTACCGGTCCACCTCTAAACATTGGTCTTCTTAAAATTTTACTCATTAGCCAAATAATCCTAGTTTTCCACCAATACCTGCGATACCTGCGGCACCTCCTAGGAATTGTGACATAGGACTAGCCGGAGCTGCTGGTGGTGCATAACCTACAGTTTGTGTAGGGAACGCGCCTGGTTGAATTTGTGCAAGTTGTTGACCAATCAATCCTAATTGTGTGAATGGTTGGAACTCTGCTTCTCTTGCTGCGATTTGTGTTGCATCATATCCTGCTTGTTCTACAGCTTGTTGTTGTTGACCTAATGCAGATTGATACTGACCCAAACCTTGTCTTGCTGCAAGATCAGCTGCTGCTGCTTGTTGTGCTTGTTGAAATCCTTGTGCTAATAATTGTGCTTGTAAGTTTGATCTTTGATCCGCCGCACCTCTAGCTGCCTCTGCAGCCATAACACCTTCCCGACCGCCACCATATGCACCAGCTGCGATTGCTTGATCACGTCTAGCTGTATCTGCAATAGTTTGTTGTCTGTCAAATTCTGATAACGTTGCATTAATTACATCTTGTTGATACGGAGACATATAAGATTTGTAAGCGTCTGGTCCTGTTAGTGCATCTAAACCTTTTGCTCTATCTACTACATCTTTTTGTAATTGTGTTTGTTGTGCTACTTTTGGATCATAGACTGATGTATCAATTCCTTTGAATACTGGTTTTCCAGTTACAGGATCAGTTGTAAATCTACTAGCTGGTATTGCACCACCACCTAATTTATCTATTTGACTTAAAAAGGCTGTAAGCGAACCTTCTAATATCGGTGCTGGTTTTGTTATTGTTACTGTTTCTTCAGCCATTATGCTCTTGCCTCCAGATCATTCATTACTTTATACATTCTCTTCGCACCTTCATTAACACTGCCACCACCTGCTGCTCTAACAGCATCTGCTGTCATTACAAATTCATTTTTAGAAAGTCTAGCAGGTACGTCGTCTGCTCTTTCTTTTTTACCAATTGGCACAAAGCCACCTTTTCTTAAATCCATTTCTTTACCACCTAAATTCATTAGTCCACCATCTTTAGCTTCCATAACTACTTTTTCTTTAATCTCTTCTTTCATCTTCACATCACCTGGACCTTTGTATTCGTATCGGTCTTTGTAAAATTGTTTTAATTCTTCCATACTATTAGGTTTTCTTTTAAATTGTATTTCAAATTCTTCAACTAAATCCATTATTGGTATATCCATATCTTGCATAGCAAATTTTGTAGCTTCTTTCATCTCTGCATCTTCTATATTTTCAACAGCATCACCAATACCACCAAATCTTAAACCTACTCTACCACCTTTTGCAAAATCCAAATCTCTAATAAATTCATTAGCTTCTTTTAATGCTCTAGAATCTGCATCAGATAATCCTGCTTCAGAATATTCTTTTAATAATTCAACATATTTTTTATTTAATAATAGTTGTTTTCCTTCACTTACTTCACCACCTATATCAAACCCTACTCTACCACCTTTGGCTCTTGATTCACCAAATTTATTATAAAATTCATCTTCAGAAATCATCATCGTATTGCCATTTACTTCAATTAAAAGCATCTTTTCACCACCTTGTGTTCCTTCTCCTACAATTGTAGGATTATTGTCTGGTATTGCTATTAGAATATCACTTCCATCTATACTAAATGTTTCTGGTTCTTTTTTCATAGCAGCTCCTAATGCACCTAATCCACCTTTATCAAACCCTACTCTACCACCTGTTTTATATCCTGCTGCGTAGATTGCATCTTCTATTTCTTCCTCTGTTGCACCGTATGCTTCCATAGCTCTTCTAATTGCAAATGCTCTTTGTGCATCTGATGCTGCATCTGACGCTGCATCTTCTTCCATCATTCGATCGTATTCATCTTGATCTCTTTTAGCTTGTGCAAACATTAAGTCACCAGTTGCTGTTGCTGCTGGTAATGCTGCTGCTTTTAAACCTGCCATACTAAATGGTTTATCCATACCTGCTGCAAATATTTCAGAACCTTTTGCTAAACCTTCTAAACCAAAATCACCAGCTTTTTGTAAAGCTGTTCTTGTGATGTTAGCATCTTGAAGTTTATTAGCACTTTGCATTGCTCTAAAATCTGATGCTGCATTAGGTCCTGTCATAGCACCGGTCAACGCTCCGAGTCCCGCTGATAATAAATTAATATCACCTTCGTTACCTTCTTGTGAAAGCTGTCCAGCAATGTTTAAACCACCTCCTATTGCAGCTCTAGATAGCATAGTGTTACCAAAAGCTCCCATAATTCCAGGTGCAATCATAGGCGCAAATGCTGCTGCGTATGGTAAGAAAGGTTTTATTTCATTAGGTAAAACTTTATCTAATACCTTCGATACTGGTTTGAATATTTTTTTTAAAAATCCCATAGTTTCTCTTTATATTATATGATGACGGCAAGTTCGCAAAGCTTGTAAAAAGGCGAGTGTATCACAATTTACAGGCTTTTTGACCATTCGTCAATCGCTGATATTAAAACCAGCGCCTATCTTTATCTCTTCTACAGTCACATTTACATCCCTTCGTATATGTTCTGATTTGGTGTCTGTATTTGGATTTTGTACATCCGCTAACGCTTCCGCATCTGACATATATTCTTGACCTGTTTCTGTATTAGTTAATGTTACTTCACATTTAGGTGTAATTACTGGTACCCTTTGACCATTAATTGTTTCATACCTAACAGAAGCTTCTGTTTCTATAAACGGCATTATCTGTCCTCCCTGTTAATTTCTAGTATAGATGCAATAACATCTGCTTGACCACTACTTGCTTGTACCTTTAATATTTCACTTTCTAACATAATTAAAGGTTCACTCAATACTTGTTCTTTTTCATTAGCACTTAAGTTAACATCATTATCTACTACAAATGCTGTGCCTGATGCATTAGTTAATGTAGCTTTAACAACTGCTGCACCACCGTTATCTTCTACTACTAAAATAGATTTTACAATAGCTCTTGAGTTTGATGGCACTGTGTACAAAGTTGTATTGTCAGTGTTAGTTAAACTTACTTTATCATTTTTATATATATTTGCCATTTTATCCTAATCCAAAAAAGGTATATCTTTCCTGATCTTCTTTTTGTTGTGTTAAATATGTAGAGTTTAACTGTTCTATAATATTAGTTAACGCTTTATTAATTTGTCTTTGGTTATCTTCACTATATTCTTTTTTAGGTTCTGGTAATCTTACTACGACTTTAGTCATTATCCTCTCCTTCCGTCTGGTTGTATATCTACTTGGAATGTACCAAATCTCCAAGACTCACCTACACCAGTGTTTTCTATTTTTATATTTGCATATCTACCTCTAGCACGTGTATCAACTTTTAAAGTTGACGCATTAATTGTAAAAGGACTCAATGCAGTTTCTATATCATCTTGCGCAGGAAAATCTTTTATAGATAATGTGACTTGGTTGTTGCCTGTTAGTACCTTGAAGTTAGGTAAAAATCTTCTTAATGCTAAAAATACTTCTGCTTGGTCAGGTTGTAATGAAAAACTAAATGATTGTATAAAAGATGTTAAGGTAGTTACACTACCGTCTGGATTTACTTGATCGGTCCCCGACTCTTGTTCAAACAATACACTTCTACCTAAACCTGTTTCACCTATAATTGCAGGAAAAGAACCTGTAGCTGAACTGCTGTATGCTGTAGCATATGGTTTTGGATAAACTAAAGAATCAATCCAAGTTGTTCTAATTGAATTAGTATTAACACCAGTGTACCAGTTACCCATTGGTAATTGTGCATTGTTTTGTCCGTAGTTGTAAACTACATATCTGTTATTAAAATCTGATCCTGATGTTGGATACCACCAAGTTACTTCTGTAAATAGGTTATTAATACCTGCACAAACTTGTTGACCTTTAGTTGTATCTACATCATCGTAAACATAATCTTCAACACTACAAGGTAGTGTGTTTACTGTACCATCAAATGAGAAAAAACCATTGTTACCCATCCAGTATGCAACACCATCAATTTCGATCGCTGCATTTTTACCAATCAATCCACAGTTAGTACCAACTTGTTCAAAGCCAAATGTAAATGGAGCACCTACAAATTTCATTGTGTATAATGCATTGTCTGTCCATACCAATATATTTTCTTTTGCAACCAAAGCACCCATTATTTTTGTACCATCTTGTATTCTTTGTGTACCAGCTGTGTTAGTTGCTTCTGGCGTGTATGCATTTATATTTTCATCTTCAGAAAATCTTATAAACATATCGTCTTGTGTAGAAGGTGATCCAATAGTTGTTTCTGTTCCAAAATGAATTAAGTGACGTGTTGTTGGCGAAATAAGTGTAACTCTAGTAGCTGTTGGATTGTTTGTAGTTTGAAATCCTGATGTAGTTGTAGAAGCTCTTGTAGATAATCTTGCTACAATAGAAGAGTCCCAAGTAAAAGTTTTACCATTAGCAATCGTTGCAACTAACACATCACCAAAATTACTTAATGACCAAAGTCCCGGTTCAAGAGTAACTGTAGCTGCATCTACTGCATCTCCCCATCCTGAAAATTCTGTAGCGTTTGTAACTGTAGCACCATCAGAATGTATTGCGCTTGCTGTTCCTTTTTGTGCTCTAGAAATACCTGTTAATTCTGCGCCAGCAACACCTGTATAAGTTATTAATTCATTACCTACTGCTATTGTTCCACCTCCTGATGGAAAACCTGTAGTAGAAGCTAAACGTATTTGCGTAGCAGATCCATTATTACCATTAGTATCCGCGGCCAACGCTCCGTCAAGAGTTGATGTTTGTGCTCCTTGAACTGTACCACCGTACTGACTTATACCAAAACCATAACCATAAGTTTGTGCAGCTGGACCAACTCTTTCATAAGGTTTTATATCTACGCTACCCCCAGAAGCTGCAGAGCCAGAACTTGTAAAAGTTATAGTAAAAGTGTTTGCGGTAGGAGTTGTTATAACTTGAAATAATTTATCTTCAAAATCAGATGCATTTAATCCTGTACCACCAGGTAAAGTTACACTATCTAATAAAACAATATCACCATCTTCTAAATTGTGTGCAGCTGATGTTGTAATTGTAATTGTTGTAGAACCATTGAAAGTAAATGTAGCTGATGAAATAGTGGTTGCTAAAGGAGTTACATCAAAAAACTGACCTTCAAAATATATGATTAAAAATTTATCTGTGCCAATTGCAACATATCTATTACCGTCTTGGTCAACGAATGCGTGTTGTTTTCTAGCAACACCTACTAAAGAATCTGTAAGTAATGATTGCCAACCACCAACTTTTTCTGGTAGACCGTATCTAAATCTAACATTGTCTGAATCAACCCAACGACCTTCTGCTCCAACGGCAGTGTCTTGTTTATCTATTCCGGGAGCAAACTTAATCTTCGTAAGCATTAATTACTCCTATGCTGTATTAGTTTTTAACTGCCAGCCTTTATTAGAACCGGTGTAAATAAGTGTGACTGATTGATTGTTTGTTGTAAGATCTATTGAAGTATTATTACCTTGAATATCATCTGATCC
>WLWF01003336.1_pt1 | contig 10635 bp, 21 predicted proteins | sample 6718331 | NCBI WGS metagenome assembly WLWF01 (sample SAMN12718692, study PRJNA515312) | sponge metagenome | isolation source: marine sponge | host: Mycale hentscheli | place: New Zealand: South Island, Marlborough, Capsize Point | collected 2003-05-01
TTGTCTATTCATTGTATTATATTTACTTGGATTTCTTTGTATTTAAAATCAAGAGCATTAAATATTCTCTTTTTTTCATTGATAATTTCTTCAATCATCAGCTCTGCTACCCACGGTTTTTTAATGCTAGCATTTGGTCCTATTATATGACCTAACCATCTTTCTTTAAGTTTTAACTCTGACTTATATACAAGACCTACTCCTTTGGGTCCATGTTTATTTACTAAGTCACGAAATAGTCTTGTAACTCTTACATCTACAAGGGCCCAATCTTCAAGATGAGGATTGCCATATAACCATAAGAATAATAACTCTTCTTTGTAATCTTCTATTACAGTACTGGGGTCACCCAGATTTACAATTGCTTGCATTGCCATATAGTGATTATCTTTATCACTTGACCGCATCATAGTTAGTAAGTTCTTTAAAACTTCTTTATTCATATTATTCACTATATCTAAACTCTACAATATGTTTTACTTTTACAGGTTCTCCCAAAGAAACTTGTCCTTTATACTCTCCTGTCTTATCATCTAATAATGGTTGAAGGTGTCCACTAAGATCATGTTCACCATCCCAATTATATTCATACAACTCTGTCCAATTATTATACTTTGCCGCTTCTAAAACATTCTTCTTTACTGCTTCAGGTAACGTATTCCATTCTAATATAACGGGATTAACATCACTGCTCATTCCGCTATATGTTTGATTTATAATCACTACTTCTTTACTCATATTTTTCCTTTATAAAATCTTCCTAATATATTTCCATTCAGATAATAATCTCTTTCTAAAACTTCATGTTTAAATTGAGCTTTAGTTTCTTCATAAGTCAAGGAGGCTTTACTAAAACAAATCTTAAGAATAGTTCTGTATATCATTTTACCATCTTTGTATGCTTGTTTTAGTTCCTTATTGCTACTGAAATAGTTTTCATAGTCTAATTTAATGACTGTCTCATATTTCTTAGCTCTTTTATCTGTCATAGCAGCTAGCGCTTTCTTTCCAAACTTTTTCTTTCTCTTACTATAAAAGTTCTTCTTACCAATATAAGCGTACATTATTCCGCTTTTACTATCTAAGTAGTTCATCATGTAAACAAATCCTACAGCACCTTCTGGTATCAAGTTCTCATTAAAGTCTATAACTCTTTTTCCTGACTTAGCTAATGGAGCATCTATTTCTATTTTCCAAGGATACATGTCCTTTTTTATTCTCCCTTTTAATCCCATTCATTTTGCTTTTTAACAACAGTTGCTTCACGTAGTTTACGTAATCTTCCTCTTACTTTAGATTTTAAACGACTATCAAGATTTGTTTTATCTAACAACCATTGTAAATAATTTTTATCTAACATTCTTGAAATTGCCATACCTTTGTATTTTCCAAAAGGCATTTTAACTACCTTATATGCATTTGTTTTTGTAGACTTATTACCATATTTAACCTCTACAAACTTATAAGCTCTGCCTTTATCTCTTAAAACTTTACCTGAATCTATATTTTTTCTAATTCTATATTCAGAAATCTTAAGCATTTGGCTAGCTAAACGTATACTTTCATATTGATTTCCTGTAAGAACATCTCTTACACATATCATTTCTCCTTTTAATCTCATATTAATTTTTTTAATAGAGGTAATAAAACCTCTCTAGTTTTAACAAGACCGTGTACCTTAATAGAGTCAGATAAATCTTTCTCCATATTTAGAATCACGTAATCAAAATTATATTTTTCTTTATATCTTTTCATAGATCTAATACCTGCTTCATCATTATCAAACAAAACAAATATCTTTTTATACTTTGGTATTATACTTTTGAGCATACTCTCTGGTATCAAAGTATTCTCACTATCAGGTGCAATTGACTCTGCATCATTTAACTTAAGTCTCTCAAAGGCCATTAAGTCTTTTAGTGAAGATGTAATTACAAGATACTTTTTATCATATTTCAATTGATCAGATCCTTGAATATAGTTCTTAACCTTTATAAATTTCTTATCAGAAACTTTAGGTTGATAAACCTTATACAGTGTACCATCATCTTTAAAGTAACCATATAGACTAAGACCTTTAATAGTAATTGAACTTTCCTTACCATCATTATCTTCTTTAGTCATCACATAGTACTGTAGCGGGGCCACATTATACTTCTCAAGCAGCCTGGAGCCAATGTTAAACTTAGTCCAATACTTTTGATCAATTGTTGTCCAGTGTCTGATCTCATAATCAGTTACCTTATATCTACTATGAACTTTATATTCTTGTATAGGATTACAATCATTGTTTAGAACATATTGATTATAGTCTTGAATAATTTTCATAGCAGCTTGTCCCCGTGTAAGGCCAAAAATAATTTTAACAAGCTCTACGGAGTCGCCACCATTACCAGAAGAGAAATCTTTAAAACAATATCTTCCTGTAGTAGCATTAAGGTAAATACACATAGAAGGAGTACGCTCTCTTGTATTTACTATAGATCTTATCTTCACATCTTGACCATCAAGTGTTTCAGATAATCCTAAGTAATGTTCAAAAGGCCATCCTGTGGGTATATCTTTTAAATCAGAAATTAAATTTTTAATTGAAATCATAATATTAGTTTAGACAATAAAAGGGAGCCATTTCTGACTCCCTCTTGAGTTAGTAGTTTAGCTCTACTAGTCGTCTAGGTTGAAATCAGAACTTGTTTTCATTGGTATAGTTATGTCATCATTATCATTACCAAAAGATTCAACTGGCTTGTTCTCCATCTTTTTTAAATGCTTTGATTCATTATACTCTAAAATAGCTCCTTCACTTGTACCATAAGCATATTTTCTATTTTGTGCTTTTGCAAACCAACAGTCATATGCTATATAACCTGATTTATTTTCATATTCCTTACCTGCAATACAAGTATGTAAATACTTACCTTGATACGGGGCAGTTTCATTGAAAGCTTTTACAAAATCTTCAATTGTTTCATGCTTGTCATCTTGTTCTGCAAACCAATCTGTAATTCCAAGAGCATTAGATAAGTTCTTTAAGAACATTAAGATTGATCTATCTCTCTGAATTTTAATTCCTGATTTAGTTTCTCCATCAGCAAATGCATATTGACTACCTTTTACTCTTCCTATTTGACCTTCATAACGGCCTTTACTTTCATCATTTCTATCTATCATAAACCCTTCAAAACCTTCTATAGGTTTAGTTTCCATTTCTAACATAAGATGAAAAGCATTTTCTATAAACCTGAACTCTTCTAATCTTATACTATTGATTTTTAATTCATGATTTCCTGGTCCAAATGTTTTAGGAAGTCCGCTACCTCCACTACCTGTGGACAAATCTGTTGTACTTAAAGCCATTGATTTTTGTTTTTAGTTATTAATTAATTACTTATATATTTTATTCCAGTGAGTTTTTATCTCACCCTTGTCATTCATTTCAGAAACTACTATCTCTTCATTTCTTAAGTGGTCTGGTCTAGCACCACATGTTACATTATCATTATTTTTAAAGTTGATAACTGTCTGATTACCTTTTCTAAACATGTAACCAATAGCATCTGCATTAGCACATATAAGAGATTTTATTTTACCTGTCAAATCAATGTTTGCAGACATAACCATCTCACCTTTATCATCTACTACCTTATCTTTAATATGACCTGATAAAATAATATGGGGTGCTAATGTATCAATAAAATCTAAAACTTGAAAGAAAGCTTGACGAATATATAAATATCCTGCACCATTTGGTAATGTAGTTACATCAGTCCCATCATAGTTTTTACCCATAGGGGTTTTTCTATAAAGTTTAATTGCTAATGGCATTACCATAGCTTCTAATGCAGTTACTGTATCTACTGTAACATAATCATAAGGTTTATCAGCATCTTTTATGGCCTTACCTGCATCAAGCAGCTCTTGAAGATTATTAATCTTAACCTTTAATGCTTCAACATACTCACTGCCATTCTCTAAGTCCAATATAAGATTGTTCTTCAAGCCTGCAAATGCTGTAGTTTTACCTGTTTTAGGTTTGCTATAAATTATTAATCTCTTTGGATTAACTCTTTCTACTTTTACTTTTTTTGTTGGAAGTACTATACTCATTTTATTTTCTTTTCTATTTTTTCTAATGCGCTTGCTATTCTATCCAAAGTATTTAACCAATCTGGAAAATTCTTCATCTCTTCTTCATCTTCTTTCCAAGGAACATACTTAGGATCATTTTCTTCCTTCTTCTTCAACCCTACATCAAGATACTCTTCAGTAAAGTTTGGGAAGTCAGCAGGTTTAGTCTCTACTTCTTCTTTAGGAGGATTTTTTAGATAATCTTGATAAGCATTATAAGGTATCTCTTTACCTGTTTTCTTATCAATAGCAAGCAATTCTTCAATTGGTACTACATATACTTCATAATCATTACCAGACTTACTAGTCTTTTGCTCCAAAGGATACTCTTCTGCATAAAAAGGATTATGCTTTAATTTATACAATGTGTGTGTTGGATCTTCTGACACTGCATTAAAATCACTAAGTTCTGTATAGATATCCCTTCCTTGTTTTAATTCATTAGGAAAGAATTGCATTTTTAACGCTTCTCCTGGAGGAGCCCACGCAGACTTAGCAATAAAATAAGGGTCAGTAATCTTCAACTTCTTAAATGTAGGCAAGTGTGTTGCCATAAGAATCTTTTGATTCTCTTGTCTTGTACTCATATCTGTATTTTGTTATTTTGTGTTGGTGTACTCATTTCTACTATTCTTATAGTATCTCTATCTAACTTAAAGAAACTCATTCTAGTATCACCATTTCTACATTTAAGGAAATGAAATACTAATGTTTCTGGATCAGTTATTTGTATTCTTTCTGGGCCATAATATCTAATTTTTCTAGCAGCAGGTTTATTAATACCTAATACTATATCAGCATGTTGCAATAATGCATCAGCACCAAATAAATCAGAATCTAAAACATAATTACCATATGTACCTTCTACAGCACGTTTAGGATCATCAATATTTCTATTTAACTGACTTAAAATGACAAATGATAGTGGATAGGTTCTCTTCATAAAAGTTAGCGCTTCACCAAGATTATATAGCATTTCAAATCTATCTTTCTCATGCTTATCTCTTTTGAATAAAGCTGAGTGATCTACAGTTACTAAAAGTTTAGGATATACTTTAGCTCCATTAACTTCTTTAACATTAGTTTTAAAATGATAATCTATACTTGCGCAAAATTCATTAACAGTACACGGTCTATAAATAGAAAAGACCTTATTATTTTTGTTTAGTGTACTAGTGTATTGTTTACATTTATTATAAATCTCTTCTTGCAAAGGTTCATACTTACTATGAAGGACACCATAATCTTTCTGAGTTATAGCAGAAAATGCTCTCATACCAAGAGTTTTCTCAGGCATCTCAAATTGAAATTGTAAAACTTGAAAGTCTTGATCTTGATTAAGAGCAATAACTTCTGTAACAAGCTGCTCCATAAACAAAGTTTTACCGACACCAGGTCTAGCGCCAACTACAGTTAGAGTATTCCACTCTAAACCATTTAGTGTAGCATCATTAAACTTAGGCCATGCAGTTGCAAGACTTTTAATTCTACCATCCATTCTCCCTCTCATTTCTAAGAGAGCTTTCTCATAAGCACGTACTTTACTAATAGCCTTTAGAGGCTTTGCACCATTAAATTGTTCCAAATTATACTATTTTTTCTCTGAATATGTCTAAATCTTCATTAGGGCCCTCATAATTTAACATGTCGCAGTAAGTAGCCAGATCAGACTCAAATGATTTATCTGAGCCTTGTTTTCTAATAAAGTATTGGGATGTTCTCATATATTCATAATTTTTCATACTATACTCAAGTACATACTTTCTAGTAGCTTTTAATATAGTTTCCCATGTGTAATCATAATTTTCAAAGAACCATCTAAAACCTGATTCCAAATTCTTTACATTAGTTCTTGCATACTTACCACTTCCAAGTTTTTTAGCAGGAAATAATGAGTTATATAACTTTATGTTAGTATCAAAGTTATCTCCCAGTAAATCCTTAGAAGTTTTCTTTTTACTCTTTCTAAAATAAGAGCCTAATTCTTCCATAAAGATAAGACTTTTACTACTTAATTGCAAGTTCTCATTTACCCAACCTTCACTCTTTAGTCTGTGCACTTCTAATTCAGAATTAGCTAAAGATTTAGATACAGATAGCTTATTTTTTATACAGTGTAATACATACAAAGAGTTAGGTGTTAGCTTCTCCTTTATTAGTTTATTAAATATTTCATCCATGTTACCAAGTTAAGGAAAAATTATTATTGTCTTTTAAAATCTTTTGAACATCTGTAAAAACATTTTTACAATCCCATTTCTGTCCTTTATTATATACAGCACTTGCTGGATGACTGATTAGAAATTTATAATTCATATCATGTACAGTATCTTTCCACTCATGAGCTTGTTTACCCATATAGATATATACTAATCCTGTATGACCAAATGTAAGATGATCAAATAAATAGGCCAGGAAAGGCTTCCATATAGGATAATGTTGTCCTACTTTACCTACAGTAGTTGTAAGTGCAGTATTTAACATTAGCACGCCTTGATTGGCCCATCTTGTAAGATCTGGATCATGTGACTGACCTACTCCATCATATACAGTTCTGTTTACTTCATCTAAAATAAACTTTAAACTTGGCTGCTGTTCCATGGTATTGCTACAACTAAATGCAATACCATCAGCTACTCCTAATTTAGGATAAGGATCCTGTCCTACTATAACTACTTTAAGTTCATTATAAGGACATTCTTCAAATGCTCTAAATAATTGACTAAGTTTAGGAGTAAATCTTTTACCATCTTTAGATAGTGTTACTAATTGTTTAATTATATTTTCAAAATCAGAACTAAATATAAAAGATTTAAGAGGTCTACTCCAACCTGATGGTTCTAATTTTTTAAATATTTTTTGTTTAATATCTTCTATGTCTATAGTTTGTGTCATATTTTGTTTATATTTGATAAAAATTATAAAATGGAAAGTAAAAAGATTAAAGAAATGAAAGATGATGTTATTCTTGATATCAAAGTTAATAAATCTTTTTATCTAATGTCTAAAGCTGCTTTAATGACTATATTAATGGATATTAAAGATGATTCAGAAAAAGATTTTGAAAAATTTATTAAATCCGTAGTCTCTAAAGAGTATAAAGACATGAGTGATAAAGAAAAAGCTTTTTATACTTTAACTCTTCTTGTTGGTGAAATTGAAAAACAAGCTATAGAAAAAAATGCTTATGATGAAAAAGAAATTGATATTTCAAAACTTAAGCAAGATGTTAAAAAATCTAATGAAGATTAACATTATAAAATTCACCTATTTCTATACAGGCTTGAATAGCCAAGCTTAACTCATCTTTGTCACATTCTGCAAAAGACTTATAATCATTTACTATAAGTAATCCTGCTTTATCTTTTACTAGCTTTTTCATATCATCAAAGCTATAGCCACTTTCCTTGGCCAGTTCACGTATACATTTATGCACTTTAGATATTTGTGCACCACTTCCATTAGAATCAGAGATAGACAAAAATATGTCTACCTCTTGTCCTTCAGAAAGTTTTTCAGTAAATAACTTAAAAGCTACCTTATCCATTTTCTTTGGATAGACTAGCTTCCCGTCTTTCATCTTCAATTTTGCTGAAAACATTTATTAATTCTTTTAAAAGGTTTATATCTCTTATTACTAATCCAAGATCATCTATGTTAACACGTAGCTCTTTTTCTTTATTAAGGTTATCAGCAGATAAATACAGGCTGCAACCAATTTGTTTACGAAAGTAATAATAATCATAACCATTATCACTTTCTTCATCATATACCATAACTTTTTCAAAGTCTAGGTCCATTAGTTCTTGTTCAGTCATTCTTTTCTAATTTTTTCTTATTACTCCAAACTTCTTGGTTTAAAATTTTAGATTCATATTCTTTTCTAACCATCATATACTTACCGTGGGTAGGATCAAACTCACCAAGATCTTTAATTCTTTCTTTTCTAAAGAAATTAATTACTTGAGAAGCTACAAACCAGTTCTCTTTATCAGGAGATTCTAGTAATCTTACAGCATTTTTAACACTGTCTGGATCCATATAACCAAGATACTGTAACAACCTTAATTCAGCAAGAAACACAAAAGGTTTGTAAGTATCTTTTTTTGTTCCTTTGACATACATATACCATAGCATATGTAAGTTATTACATTCTGGAGCATTTGTTATTTCAAAATGCTCCAAGCATATTTTTTTACTTAAGTTTCTTATTCTTCTTTCCATGATAATATTGCTTTTCTTACTTCTTTACCTAAGTCAGCATCATTAGGATAATCTTTATATAAATCAATTATACGCTCTCCTAAATGGCAGAGACTAAATTTATTTTCTTCTATAGTCTCTCTTATACGATCATAATCATGTAGATTGCTATCTATACCTCTTACTTGTCTATGTTTATTTAAATCTTTACTCATCTTCTTTGTTTTTTGGTTTATCTTTAGTATAGTGGCGGCCATATAGAATACCAAATATTATTATAGGTAACCCTACATAAGGCCCCCATCCTTCTATTCTAAATAAATTAAAGCCAATATTTATAATCAACATAACCAAGAAACCTGCAGTAAATGCATTCTTTTGTTCTTCTGTTTTATATTTACTCATCTTCTATTGATATTACTTGGTGTTTTACTTATCCTTCCTGTCCATATTTTACCCCTTTGTCTACATCATCTCTTTTGTTTTCTATATCTTCTTTAGTTACTCTAAATTTAATCATCTGAGGTATAATAAACCATCCGATCATTGTTACAATAACATCTAATGAAGTCATAAAAAATATACAAGCTATATAAGTTATAAGAGCTCCTAACCAATATGTATTAATTACTAATCCTTTCATAATTTACTTTTTTTTCTTTTTTCTAATTCTATCCAATGTCTCTATACATTCTTTACATATCCAGACTCCAAGGTCTTCCATTTCTGATCTTTCTTTCTTTACTCTACACTTGTAACACGGTATTGCCATAATTTTATTTATTTAAAGGTATTGCTTGCATAGCACTACCACGATGATTAAAAAATATTACAAACTTGTATCCATCCATTTCAAAAGTTTTTAAAAATCTAGGATCACCTGGATGCTTATAATATTTAACATCAATCATTTCAGCTTTACTCCATTCTTGATCTGCAAGCTCCGTTCTTGTTTTTTCTTGTTCTAGTTTACCACACCCTACTAATAAGAGTGCTATTAATAATAATTTATTCATCTTTGTTTTGTTTTGCTATTAGATACTGGATATATAAATCCTTATCAAAATTATCCCAATGTTCCATCCAATCTGCTATATTACTTCCCATTTTCAAACATCTTTTGCTTTCTCTGCTAATGGATTCTCTCCATCTATCAGCATTTGTAAAATTACATCTACAGTATCTTTTACTACTTTTTGAGTAGGTTCTACACATTCTATATCAAGATCTTTCTTTTTAATCTTTAATAGCAAATCATCTCTTTGAATCTTAAAATATGCTGTATAATGCATAAAGTCTAACAACTGCTTACCCATGTCTTCTATTTGATCTTGAACAATCCTTGTTCTGTTTTCTCTAAAAGATTTATTTCTTGGTCTTTTAAGATCACGAGATATTTCTGTATCAGTTCTTCCTGCTGCATGATCCAAAAATATTTTAGCTTTTTCATTAGGTAAATAATCCTTTCCTGCTCTACTAGAGTCTTTCTTTTCTTTTGCTTCTTCTGCCATAATTTAAATTTAAAAATTAGTACACCCATTAGGAGTCGAACCTAAGACCTACTGCTTAGAAGGCAGTTGCTCTATCCATCTGAGCTATGGGTGCAAAATAATACAGTGCAAAATAACTGCGCTGTATTTTTTCATCTAGAAGATATACCTTATTGTATCTAAATCAAAGTACTGTGAATAAAGTTCTTTAAACTCTTCAAGTAACCTTGTTTTATGTTTTAAAGGATATCTCATAACACCTGAACTGTTTTTTACTTCATAGCTCAAGCTCATTAATTCTTTGGCCTGGTCAGAGGACCTTGCCATTTGATTAGCATGATTAGTTAATGCAATTACCTCACATTTATTTACTCCTGCTATATCTTTTACCATCTTAAACAACTCACTGTAGTCTTCTTTCCATTTCTTGTAGAAAACAAGAGGGCTATAGTTAACGTGCACCTCCCAACCAAGGTCCTTAAGTCTATTTATCTCAGGAATTCTATCTGCAACCTTCTGCATCTTAGGCTCTAACACGTCTGCAAACCTCTGAGGCATAAGACTAACTCTTACCCTTGGTTTTTTGTTGAACTTTTTAACGTCAAGTTTCAACAAACTAGGATACTTAGTTGCCATAGTTGAATTCAAGGTAGGGTGATTATCATATCTCTTAAGATAATCTATCAGTGGTTCTGGTAAATGCTTCTGCATTAATACTAAATCAGTATTACACGCTACATCTACCATAGTATACTTGGGATCCTGCTGATCAGGGACTTTAGTAAAACCTTCTTCCCATTTAACAACAGAATCA
>WLWF01003337.1_pt1 | contig 10633 bp, 7 predicted proteins | sample 6718331 | NCBI WGS metagenome assembly WLWF01 (sample SAMN12718692, study PRJNA515312) | sponge metagenome | isolation source: marine sponge | host: Mycale hentscheli | place: New Zealand: South Island, Marlborough, Capsize Point | collected 2003-05-01
ATGGAGCCAGAACAAAAAGTTCAATTTCCTAGTTTTGAAGCATTTTTTCAAAGTGGTATTTGGAAACAAATTTTACAACAGTTGCAACAAGATCAATCAGGAATCCAATCTCAAGCTCCAGAAATGATGATGAGTGAGAATGTTAACATGCAAGAACAAATGCCTGGTGGCGGAATAGCTGATGTTGACATGAGAGAAAAAGTTGCAATGGCAGCCAACGGTGGTTTGATGGGTCTCTATAACAGAGGGATGTAGTCATGGCTGGTATAACAGCAATTAAAAGAAAAGGTTTTAAAGGTGGAGGCATGGATGCTTCTACAAAATCTTTTGATGCGCCGGCTGCAAAAAAAGAAGGTAGAGCACCTATAGGTAGAGAAGATAGAGTATCTCATGGAGCTACTCAGTTTGAAGCAGACAATCAAGGTTTTACTCCAACACAAGTAGCAAATCAAAACAGAGACACAGTAGACCCTCGTAGAGTTAAAGAATCTCGAGAAGAATTTTTATACAACGTTGATAAAAGAAAATTAAAACGTCCTGAAGATGATTTAATAGGTCCTCAAGGAGATTATCCAGGAAGTTTATATTACACAGGAGTTCCTAAATCTAACATACCATTTTATGGAAACTTTTTAAATGCAATAAGACCTCTTAGAAATAAAGGGTTAAGAAAAAACATAGATTATTTTTTAGAATTAAAAAGTAGAAATCCAAATCTTGATTATAAAGATACTCTTGAAGGTTATAAAGAATATATGGCAGACAGGCTTTCTGGTTCAATAACTGCTTCAGGAAACACTATCTACAATGCAGGAGGAAATAACAATACTTCAATACCACTTTATGCAGAAAATACTATTGATTCAAATATACCTGAAGAAGACCTGACTGAAGAGTTTACATATAGAATGGGTGATGGACAAAATGTTGGAGCAGATGTAACACAAGGTTATTATGCAGCCAATGGTGGCAGAGTACCAAGAGCCTTTGGTGGTATCATGGACAGTGCTACAGGAAGAAGAGCTTACGGTTTAGGTAGTGTATTTAAATCAATTACTAAACCATTTAAAGGTATAGCTAAAGCAGCAGGAAAAGTTTTAAAAAGTGACTTAGGTAAAGCAGCGATGTTAGCCGGTGCTTATTATTATGGTGGTGGAAATTTATTTGGTCTTCAAAGAGCAGGAGCAAGTGGATTTGGAACTACAGGAATATTTTCAGGTTTAAAAGATAAAGTTGCAGGCAGTGATTTTTTTAGTAAAATGTTAATGAATAAAGATAAAACAGGATTTAGTCCTTGGAAAGTAGCGAGTACTTTTTCACCATTATTAGCTTTTACAGATCTTGCAAAAGCACCAGTAGATACTTTATCTGATAGCGGAACTAGAGGTGGTAAATTAATTGATCCATTAACAGGAGAAGAAGGAACACCACAAAGTATGAGAGATAACATAGAACTTGCTAAACAAGAAGCAGCTGGAGATCCTATTAAACTAGCACAATTAAATCAAAAATATAACAACATGTTATTTACTAATAAACCTTATGAAAACTATGGTTTGTATGCTAACGGTGGTAGAATAGCTAGAGCCGAAGGTGGACTTATGAACCTTGGTGGTATGGAAAAAGATTATAGAGCTGAAGGTGGATTTGTACCAATAGGCAGAGAAGAAAAAGCAGATGACGTACCTGCAAGGCTAAGTGTAAATGAATTTGTATTTACGGCTGACGCTGTTAGAAATGCTGGCGGTGGTGACATAGATAAAGGTGCAGAAGTTATGGAAAATATGATGAAAAATTTAGAAAATGGTGGTAGAGTATCCGAGGAATCACAAGGAAACACTGGCGCTCAAGAGATGTTTAGTGTATCAGAGAGAATAGGAGAAGTAATTTAATGGCAATAACAGAAACACGTAGTTTACCCCCACAGTTTGTAGAAGATCTAGGTAAAGATTATGCAACGCAGTTAACAGGTTTAACTTCTCAACCATTAGACACAACAAAATTTCAGCCAATGGTTGCTGGTCAAGACCAAGCAACTAAAGATGCTTACACATTAGCTACACAACAAGGTCAAGGTATAGGAGCATACGCACCATACTTACAAGCAGCAGGACAATTTCAAACAGGTACAGGAACGTTTGCAGGTACACCTACAAACATGATGGGTGCTCAAGATTTAGTAGGACCACAAGCTTACCAAAATTTTATGTCTCCGTATCAACAAGATGTAATTGATGCAACACTATCAGAATACGACAAGCAAGCGCAAGCTGGTATAACAGGTATAGGTTTAAAAGCAGCACAGTCTGGTAATTTAGGTGGAGGACGTGAAGGTGTAATGAGAGCACAGTATCAAAATCAATCAGATATGAACAGAGCTATGTTAAACGCTAAATTATTACAAGAAGGATTTGGTCAAGCACAAGGTGCAGCCAATACAGCATTTACACAAACACAACAACTAGGAGCTGATCAACAAAGAATGGCTCAACTAGTTCCAGGTTTACAAGGTGGAGATATTTCAACGTTGGGTCAAGCTGGGCGCGACCAACAATTATATCAACAATCTATTCTTGATCAACAAAGAGAAGCTAACAGACTTGCAGCTTACGAACCATACGAAAGACTTGGTTACATGGGTGCTGGTATGGGTAACGTTATGGGTGGTGCTATGGGTCAATACACTTCACAAGTTACACCTAATCAATCGCCGTTGCAGCAGGCGTTAGGAATAGCTTCACTAGGATTAGGAGCATACAAAGCTTTTGATAGGCCGTAACATGTATAATAGAACTTTAAATAGACCTATGTTTAGACGTGGCGGTAGAGCCGGCGGTGGTATCATGACTGGTGTTGAAAGACAAGGTTATGATAACGGAAAAAGAGTAGAAAAACTTGAGCAAGAAACTTCATTTTTAGATAAAGCTATAGGAGAAAGACCAGAAATTAAACCGTATCCATACAAAGGATCTGATTTTTTTATGGGACTGGGTGCTAATATTTTAGCTCAACCAGGTGGACAACCTATATTTCAAACAATAGGTAAAGCAGGGATAAATCCATTAAAAACATTATCTGCACAAAACCTTGCTGATTATGGTAATCAGCAAAAAAATGAATTGGGTAAGTATCAAGATAGAAGAGATCTTATAATGCAAACTTATAAAAACCTAAGTGACGAAGATAAAGACGCATTAATAAACAGAGCAGAGCAAATGGTTGAAGCTGGTAGATTTAAAACTGTGCAAGAGGCATTACAAGTATTAGTTCCAACATATAGAAAAGATGCTAGTCCACAAGAAATTGAAAGAAAAGAAAAACTAGACACAGAAAAATTAAATATAAATAGAGTTGACGACCTTGTTAAAATATATGAAATAGGTCGACCAGACGCTGTAATATTAGATGGTTTTTTTAATGATATTGAATCACAAAAATTTGAAGTACCACATGACCCTGAACAATACTTTATTGATGACAGTGAAGTAGGTAGAGGACAAACTGCTACAGAGAAACGATTAGTTATTAGAGATTATGATCCAGAAAAATCAGATTACAAAGAAGGCAGAGTCTACATAGATTTTATAACTAAAAAAGCATTTGTTAAACAAGGACAATTTTTTATTCCATACGAAGAATACATATCGGAAACAATTTCAACAGACTAGGAGGCTAAATGGTATTTGGATTTGACCCTCGTAAACTTGTCGAAGAAGACCAAGAAGATAAAAAGAAAGAAGTCAAAGAAGCTGTTGATTCTGTATTAACTTTTGAAGAAGAAGCAGAAAAAAACGAAGCCTTTATACGTAAACAAAGTAATATATCAAACGCATTTGACACTGCATTTAAAACATTAAGAGAGCATCAGTTTAAAAAAAAACATGGTGAAGATGCATTTATTGATGAAAAATTAAAAGAAGATCCAGAATACAGAGACTCTAGAAAATTTTCCGACGCAGAAAATAAAGAATATTTTCGTAAAGAAATGGAAAGTATGCGTGGTATCATGGAAGGAGTTAAGTTGGATTTTTCTACTGGAAATACAATTTATCCTGAAGATGATAAACTAAATGAAAATCAAAAGAAATTTTTTAAAAAAGGTAAATACAAAACTCTTGCAAGTGAAGCAGGTGAAACTGATGAAGAGCCACCTTTTAAATTTACAACGGAACAACCAGGATCTGGTGGTTTTATATATACTGAGTCAGCTGGCATACCTTTTGAAAATGAAGTAGGTATAACAGAATCTATTATATCTGGTGTGGGTTCCGGTGCAATTAAAATACCAAAAGGTTTTATTAATCTTGGAGCAATGGTCATGGATTATTTAGGTGAAGAAGGAATTCCTGTAGAACAAAGTAAAGTTGCACAGTTAGAAAACTGGTGGGACAAAACTATGTTTGGTATGATTGAAAAAGAATTAGATAGTAAAGCTAAAGAAAGAGCAGTTGGTAGAATTACAGAATCATTGGTACAATTATATGGTGGTTGGAAAGCGGTTGGATCTGCTGGTGCTAAAGTAACCGACAAAGCTTTTGAAATGTATAACAAAGCAACGTCAGCTATAAAAAAGAAAAAATATTTAAGAACTGCTGGTAACAAAGATGGTTACAAGCTAGCTAAAGAAGTAGAAAAATGGAACAAACTATCAGGTAAACAAAAATTTGTAGGACTATTTGTAGGAGGTGGTGTTACGGGTGGTGTAGTTTACGATGCAGAAAACATAGGTACGTTTGGTGATATATTTTTTGATGAAGGTGAACTTACAGCATTAGATAGAGATGGAAAAAGAACAGCTAAAGATGATGCTATGAGAATGTTGTATAACAAATTAAAATTTTCAGGTGAGATGGGTTTTCCAATCATACCTGCTGTAGTGGGTGCGGGTAAAGTTGGTAAAAGTATACTAGATGCAAGTGTAAAAAGAGCAGGACAAGCGACTAAATTTGATAAGTTTATAGAAAAATATTTTGCAAGACCGTTAAGATCTAGAGGACCTTTTCCAGAAGAACAGTTTCAAGGTATGCAGAGACTAGAAGGTAAAAAATCTTCTGCTAATTTATTGTCAACAGACTATCTTAAAAACATAGACGAAATCACAAAACAAATTTCTAAGTATTCACAACCAGCTGCCAATAGTTCTGGCATGACAACTGAGTTATCTGATCTAATTATAAAATTAATTAATAGAGGTAACTTAGGTGTTAAAAATGGTAGGGTGGTTGTCAAAGGTTTTGATGATGCATCACTAGATACTTTTTGGACTGACATTACTAAAAAATTAAATGTAAAACCTGAAGACGCAACAGCATTAATAGATCAATTAATGAATGTACACACATCATGGGCTCAGTTTCTTAATGCAGTATTGAAAGGTAAAAACTTAAACGTTGCACCGAAAGAATTTGTGCAACTTATGAATGAAAGAATTAAAAGTAGTTTAAGTTCTGAGTACAAAATTTTTGGTGAAAAAAGTTTAAAACCTATAACAGAGTATGCACCATCTAATAGTGTAATAGATCAAGTAGCTGACATATTTGTTAGAAGTGCTAGAGCTAATGGTAAGACATTAAAAAAAGAAGACGCACAATTAATTGTAAAAGATATTGTTAAAAACGTTGAACTAGATCCACAAACATTTAGTCCTATTTTTAGATTTGAAGCATCTGACATTGCAAAAGACAAAGCACTAATTACAAAAAACATATCAGAAAATATAACGGGCGGTGGTAAATTTAAAGCAGATAAAAAAGGTGGGTTAATACAAACTAAATCAGACCTTGCTGCATTCAAAGCTTTGTTTGGTGAGTTTAAAAATGCTAACTCAATCATAGCTAATGTGACCACGGACCTTGCAGAGATAGCATCAAGAGATAGATTTTATAATGTAGTTAAAGAAGGATCAGACGCTTTAATTAAAAAAGGTGAGATAGGTATTGTCTATCCAACTTATAACTCAGCTAGAAAAGCTTTTGGATTAGATGCAGAAATTGTTGATGCATCAAGAGGTTTACAACTACCACAAAAATTAGGTGAACAAGCTTACACAGTTCCAATCAACGGTATGTTTACAACTAAAGAGATAGCTGATGGTTTAACAAGAGGTGCGGCTAATACTATGGGAAGTATAACAAAAAACATAGCATATCAATACGCAGTTATGGTACCTAAAGGTTTAATTCAAGCCGGTAAAACAGTTGGTGGTCCATTTACTCACGCAAGAAACTTTTCATCGGGTGCAGTAACGACTGTGTCTATGGGTAACATAACTCTTCTTGCTACTAACCCTGGTTTTATTTTAAAATCTTTAAAAACTGCATTTAATACTTTGCAACCACAAATACTTTATAGAAACAGACCTGGTGCAAAAAGTATAGATAAATACGTAAATGAATCTGAGTTTGCAGATGCATTAAAAGGTGAAGGTGGTCAAGCTTTATATAGATTTTTATTAGAAGAAGGCATGGTAAACCAAAGTGCTATCTACAGAGATGTAATGGGTCTAATTGAAGACACAGCTAAAACAGGTTTCTTACAAAAAATGTGGAGTAAACTAGGTAATAAAACAAAAAGATTTTTAAAAGGCGCACAAGATATGTACATTGCAGAAGATGACATATGGAAAATATTTAATTTTTTAGCAGAAGATTTTAAAATAGCTAGAGCATATGAGTCAGCTTTAAAAAGTGGTAAACTTAAAAAGTTAGGTATGAAAATGCCAAGTAGATTAGAAATAATGAAAATGGCAACTAAGAATGTTAGAGAAATGTTACCTAACTATGCATACGTGTCAGAATTAGTACAGGCTTCAAGAAGATCACCACTTGGTAACTTTGTATCATGGCCCGCAGAAATTATTAGAACATCAGGAAACATAATGTCTGGTGCTAAAAAAGAAATACAAAATCCAATCTTAGCTAGAATAGGTTATGAGAGAGCTGCTGGATTTGCAACAACAATAGGTATTCTTGGACCTGCAGCTGTGTGGGGAGCTAGTCAAGCGTATGGATTTACTAAAGAAAAACTTATGGCGTTGAGAGAGTTTATTCCATACTTTTCAGAAAACTCTACGGTCTTACCTGTGTATGAAAATGGTAAATACAAGTACGTAGATTTTAGCAGAGCATTTTTTTATGATGTAGTAACTGCACCAGTTCAAACTGCGTTTACAGAAATGAATAGAAGAGAAGATGAAGGTGTAATACCTAGTCTTGCAATAGGTTTAACAAAAGCATTTGCACAATTAGCAGATCCATTTGTATCAGAATCTATTTGGATTAGTGGTGTAGCAGATTTATATTTTAGAAAAGGTGTAACTAAACAAGGTCAAAAAATTTGGAATGAAAGAGATGGGTTAGGTACAAAAGTAGCTAAAGCTATTGGACATTTAACTAAGTTATACACACCAGGTTCTGCAGTGCAACTTGAAAGATTGTATAGTTCCATTACAGGAAAAACAATTAAAGGTACAGAGTATCAAGTCTCAGACGAATTATTAGGTTTACTGGGATTAAGAAAAGCACCCGTAGACATACCTAGATCTATGGAAATAATGATTGGGCAATTTAGAAAAGCTGAAAGAAATGAAAGAGGTTTAATTTATGCAGGCACACTAACAGGTGACCCTGTAAAAGATGACAATTTAATTATAAAACAATTTATATTTGCAAACAAACAAAGATTAGAAACGTTTGAAGTAATGAGAAGACAGTATGATGCTGCTAAACTTTTAGGTATGAAAGAAAAAGAAATTAGACAAATTTTTGACGACAGAGGTATGATGCCATTATACAAAGCAGTTAAACGAAATAAATTTAATCCATTTGGTGTTACTGATGGTATGAAAGATGCCTACGAAAGATTAGCAGATAAATATAATATACCTAACCCATTATCTAAAAGAATATTAAAAAGAATTAACAAAATAGAAAAAAAATTAAAAAAACAAAGATTAAACAAAGACTTTATAATAGATGAAGAACGATATCTATTTAACGAACAAAACATTATACAAAAAGGTATTGATTTATTTAAACAAGAAGAAAAAACTAAACCTTTACCAAAAGGATTTAGTCAAAAAACACCACAACCTGTTATAAATAATAATACAATGGCTCAACAAAAAGATCCAACAACTAACTTGACACCTAATCAAGAGGCGTTATTATCACCAACAGAAAAGGTAATAGCAAGTAGAACATAATGAGTAAAAACGCATTACAAAAAATAGAAGATCATGAGAAGCTTTGCAGAATTATGCAGAAGCAGACGCATGATAAAATTCACAAAATAGAAAATCAAATACACAGATTAGAAAAAATTGTATTAGTATCCGCAGGTATGTTAATCATGGGTATGGCTAATATGATTTTTATGTTATTATCAAACACTCAATAAAAAATTATGCAACTATCGCGAAATTTTTCTCTTCAAGAGCTTATCAAATCAGACACTGCTATACGTAAGGGTATTAATAATAACCCTAACTCAGGTCAGATAGAAAAATTAAAATCACTTTGTGAAAATATTTTACAGCCCGTGCGTGATCATTTTGGCAGAGTAAAAGTAACATCGGGATTTCGTAGTGAAGATTTATGTCTTGCCATAGGATCGAGTCGAAATAGCCAGCATGCAAAAGCTGAGGCGACGGACTTCGAATGTGTTGGCGTCGACAACGCTGAAGTAGCTGATTGGATTAAACAAAACCTTGAGACAGATCAATTGATCCTCGAGTTCTACACTCCCGGCGAACCCAATAGCGGATGGATACATTGCAGTTGGATACCTGAAGGAAGACGTGAACAATATATGCATGCATATAAATCAGAAGGTAAAACAAAATACAAACCTATAATCGGTAAAGCAAAAGATCTAATTTAAAATTACAGCGCGCTTTGCGTATATATCCTATTAAATCCATGACCTTAATTCTTCTCCTAAAACTTCTGATGCTATATCTATTTTTTTGCGTAGAGATTGCACGATTTTTTCATCCACTGTATCGTCCGCCATTAAATCAACATAAGTTACCGATTTTTTTTGGCCGATTCTGTGTGCTCTGTCTTCTGATTGTAATCGCTTTTCTAAGTCATAACCGTTAGAATAGTAAATTACGGTGTTTGCAGCTGTTAAAGTAATGCCATAGCCGCCCGTAGAAGGCGTTCCAACGATAAACCGACACTTAGGGTCATCTTGAAAACGCTTAATATTAGGTTGTCTTTCTTCTTGTGGTGTTAATCCATAATAATCAACGATGGACCCCGGACCATATTGTTTAACTACATTTTTTATTATTTCAGTAATATCATATTGATAATGAGCCCATATAATAGCTTTACCTTCGGTTTCATCTAACACATTCATTAATTCTGTAATTCTATTATTAGCGATTGGTTGAGTCGCACCATCATCAGAAGTAAAATGACCACAAGTAATTTGTTGAAGTCGCATTAACTGTGTTAATGTATTTACAGTTGTAGACTGTTTACCTTTAAGAATAGCTAAAGCTTCTTGTTTCATTTGTTCATAAAGTTTACGTTGATCTGCAGATAATTGTATTTCTCTTTTTATAAAAATTTTATCTGGTAAATCTAAACAATCTTCTTTTAATACACGATAAGAGAAAGGTTGTAGTTTATCAGATAATTCTCCTAAGTTTTTAAAACCATTTACAAGTTGTATTTTACGTCCTGCAATATTTGCAGTTTTCATAATAGCGTAACGTGTTCTAAATGAGTAATAAGAATCATGATCTAAATGAAAAGGATCTAAAAAATAACACTGACTAAACAAATCTAAGGGGTTTTTGGTAACAGGAGATCCTGTCATAATACGTCTATATTTAGCTGCTCTTCCTATTGACAAAATATTTTTAGTTCTTTTTGCAGCAGGAGTTTTTATTGTAGTAGATTCATCAATAGCAACTAAAGTTTCATGACAAGATAAAAATTTTTCTGCAAATTTTAATCCTTTTTCTGTGCTAAAAGCTTCTACATTCATAATAAGAATGTGTAAAGATTCTTCTACTTCAAATAAAGACTCTAGTTTTTCTCTTTGTTTTTTTGTTATATGTGACTGCCACAATGTAGTTACATGAGCAATATGATTAGGTAAGTGAGTTGGTAATTCATTATCATACCAAGTGCCTACCACACCTTTAGGTGCAATAATAAGAGCACCATTAATTTTACCTTTATCGTAAAGCATAGCTAAATTGTCTATTAATACTTTTGTTTTACCTGTACCCATTTCCATAAAATAAGCATAACTTTCTCTGTTCCATGACTTTTCTAATGCAGTCATTTGATGTGCATACGGTTTAGTTTTAAATTTATAGTTCATAATTTTTCTTCTTTCTACTTGACAAGATAACAACTTGAACCTATATTGTCAAGCATGAAAGAAAAAGTAATTAGGTACGGAGATATTAAAAACGACGAAGCACCCGCAGTTTATGTAATTCAAGAAATTCCAGGAACTGCAGAAGGTCGTCCTAAAATAAATATTATGGGTGCAGCAAATTATGGAAAGTTTAAATTTTTATTACCAGAACTTTCACAAATAATTTTTTCACCAGGACCACTTATTTTTAAATTAAGAAAAGCATTAGCAAATTATAGAACTAGAGATTATT
>WLWF01003339.1_pt1 | contig 10629 bp, 11 predicted proteins | sample 6718331 | NCBI WGS metagenome assembly WLWF01 (sample SAMN12718692, study PRJNA515312) | sponge metagenome | isolation source: marine sponge | host: Mycale hentscheli | place: New Zealand: South Island, Marlborough, Capsize Point | collected 2003-05-01
ACGAAAGCATCAATTGCTAGTGGCAAAGGCGGCACTGAGGAAGACCGAAAAAAAGACCAAGAATTAATACCCAAGGCTAGCTTATTTACAACCCCAGCCACATTTACGCAGCGCGCCAACACATTGCCTGAAATATTGCACGGCGTCACAGGAACGCTCGGCAAATCACTGGCACAGCTTCACCAACAAGGTTCGCCATCACCGTCGCCCTCGCAAACTCAAGCACAACCCTCAGCGGCGGGTGGTGGCACTACTCTAATGACTGGTACGGACGGTAAGCGTTATCACGTGAAAAACGACCAAGTATCAGACGCTATCAGTTCTCACGGCTGGAGGGTCGCCGGTGGCTAAATTCAACCCCTCAGAAGCAGTTTTAGCAGATAACCAGCAATCAAAGTTTAATCCTAGCGAGGCGATTTTGGCTGATTCACCACACCAAAATTGGCTAATGAAGACGGCAGACGTGGTAAATGACGCGGGCAAAGGAACAGATGCATCATTAATAAATACGCTAAGCACGCTGACAGGTGGTTTAACGCCACGGTACGACCCAACTGGAAATAAGACAGCGATAAATGTCGGCAAGATTGCTGGCTCTTTGCTTCCGGGCGGCGTTGCTGAAAAAGGTGCTGCATTGGGCTTGAGTGGTCTTGAAAGATTGCCAGCGATAGCTAAAACAGCATTGGCAAGTAGTGCCGGCGGGGCAGCTGGTTCATTAGGGGTTGACGCTAATCCACTAGAAGGCGCGGCCATCGGCGGTGGGATTGGGTCTGCCCTGCATATTGCACCCAATGTATGGCCAGCTATTAAATCTGGAGCTAGACGATTATTAGTTGGAAACGGAAAAAATGTAACTCCTGAGGAATTTAAGGCGGCACGTGATGCTGTGCCAGATGGGATAGCAGCCCCGATTGGCGAGCTGGCAAAATCACCTAGAGCTGAAAGACTTTACGGTCTTGCAAAAGGTGCTGCATTCTCGGGAGCAGACAAGCCTTACCAGCAGCTTTACGATCATTTGACACAGGGAACTGGTGAGTTAACAGAGGCTGCACCAAATGCCGAGGGCCTGAATGATGACGTTTATAAAGAGCTATCAAACAAATATGAGACAGCGAAACAAGGCACAAGAGATGCTTACCAAGACTTAGCCGATTATTCTGATGAAAATAGTGTTCCGTTTGACAGAACCGCGTTAGACAAAAAAATAGATGACTCTCTTTCGGAAATCAAAAAGGCTAATAAAAACGAAACGACAGCAGAGCATTACGCTAATGCAATTAAAACGCTTAAAGATTACAAAAAAACTCCTCTTAGCAGCTTCAGTGATGCGGTAAGTGTTAGACCTGTGCTTGGAAAGTTAATAAGGAATTCATCAATAAGCAAAGATGATGCCGAAGCACGCCGCTATTTGCAAAAAATAAAAAGCGGTATAGATGAAAGCTTGGAGCAAAGCGCGCTCAAGTCAGATAATCCTGACATATTGAATCTGCACAATCAGGCAAAGGAAGCCAGAAAATATCAAGGTACATTTGAAAATCTAAACAAAAAAGATGAGACACCGTTTTTTAAAATATATGATAAAGGCGGCGACTCTGGCAAGCTTTTAAGCCAATACTTAAAGCCATCACGTGCAAACACGCTAAATGATAATGCCGGAATTCTGTCATCATTAACTGACAAGCTCGAGCCTGAAACCACCGAGAAAATAGCTGCCGGATACATCAACCCTGATGGCCAGCAGACGCTTGCAAATAAGCTCGGCAGACTCAAAAACTTAAGCAAAAACCAAAGGGCAACGCTATTTGGCGACAATGCGCCGACAGCAGATAACATAAACCAGTTAAGTAACATTTATTCTAAATCTAAAAGTGCTAACTTTACACCTGAGACCGGCTATACAGGCTCGAAAGAAAAGCAAGCAGCTGAAATAGCAAAAGAACTTTTAAAGCAAGCGGGGCGTTACAAAACATTAGTAGCTGGTGGTGCGATTGGGACGCCGGTCGCAGGAATCCCTGGAGCCATTGCGGGAGCCGCAGCATGGCCGGCATTGATGCAAGCTAGTCAACGCGCGCTTCGGTCTGAATGGCTAAAAAATGAATATGCTCGGCATCTTGCGGGAATAGCGAGAAGACCGCAGGCACCAAACCCAATTTTAAACAATCTTGTAAGACAACCAGCAATCGCAACTCAAGGGGGCAACAATGGCTAACTTAAACCCACGGTTTTTAATTTCGTCAAACATCCAAGAAAATTTTAACAGTAAAGAGACTGGCTTACCGTTAGCCGGCGGTCGCGTTGAATTTTATAAAGATGCGTCTCGCCAAGAGCGCAAAAGCGTATTTGTTCTGACTGGCGCGCCGCCAAATTATGAATACTTGAACATTGGTAGCACGGTTACACTAAATACAGCAGGTGCGGCATCTTATGATTTTGGTAGCGGTGCAACAGATGTTAAATTGTATTACAACCCATTTGACTCAGACGGCGGTGTTGAAAATTACTACGTACAAGCTTTTGATGCCGGCGGTGCTCGACAGCTAACCCGTGAAGCATGGCCTGATTTTAAGTCGTCTGGCGAAGAAGAAGAGGGGGCAAATATTGCTTTCGCTAACTACATTCCCAATGGCCAGTTCTTAAGTCATAACAACTTGCAGGATAGTGGAAGGATTGCAGGCAATTCTACCGTTATCGCGCTAGGCAACTGGACATTTGACAGGCCTGCCAACTCAAACTCTACTGACAACGTTTCTTTTGTTCGGTTCGACTCATTTATCACGAACCCAGAAAGCAACCCGCGCTATGCAACACGTGTTACCAATACTGGCGGCGGTGGCGGCGAAGGCTTTAAGGATGTTCGGGTTAAATTTGATGACGTCAACCGATTCTCATCAGCAGATGACGCCACGCAATACACATTTAAATTTGATGCGAAAGCAAATGGTGGCAACTTCGATGTCGAATTAATCTTAATCAAGAACTATGGTACTGGAGCGGGTGCCAGCGACCCAACCGAAACATCGTTAGGCACTTTTTCACTGACCGGCGCATACCAATCATTCACGCAATCATTCAGCTTTGGTGGCAATGGTGATAAAACGCTGGGTTCAGAAGACGATGACTTTTTGCAGTTAGCGGTAAGATTGCCGCGCGGTCAGTTACTATCTGGTGACTTCACAAACTTTGCGCTATTGCAAGGCGAGTTTACCGACATAGCATTCCCTGAAACCACGTCAGAACAGTCAGTTAGTCAGTTCTTAGGCGGTGCATTCCCTGTGCCAGACGAGACCGGTCGTGATTTGTTTTTGCATCCTAGGCTTACCAAAACTGGTTGGGAATTTGACAAGACCATTATTGGTCAGGTCGTAGCTAAAAGTACGCCAGATGTTGAGGTCGGGGAGCTGCTAGCGGATGGCTCTACTTACTCAACCACAGGTTATTCTAATGATGGAATCCCTTACGCTAGGCTACAAGAGAAGTACTGGGACAGCGCAAGTTTAACGCCAACCTACGGAACAGGCCGACAGTTCTTAACCGCTTATTCTACGCAAACTGATTTGAATACCAACCAAATTCTATTTACTAACAATGAGTCAGGTTTTGCCATGGCGGTTGCTGACGGTCTTGTAAGTAGTGGCTTTATTTTTAATGAAATACACGAAACGCCAGCATCTAGTACTGACTATGGCGTTAATGCTTGGGTAACCGCTGATGGGGCGTGGGTGCAGAATAAAGAAGTGGGTGCGCTGCATCAAGTTTCGCCTAGCATCAATACTAATGAGCCAACATTAAATCCTACAAATAATACAGGTTTAACCACTTTTGGTGTGGCAAACAAATATTTACTAGAGGGTACTTTGTATCAGCAGGTTCAGATTATTATAGATAACCTTGCACCTTGGGACAAAAATGTAGTTGGACTTAAAACACCGCAGGAATTTAACCTTGAGTTTGCATCAGCTTCTGAGTTGTCAAACGCTGGAAACACAGCAAAATATTGGACATACAGAACAACGACTACGGCATATGTTGTATGGTATCAGATAACAAATGAGTTACAACCATCTGTCACTGGGCATTCTTATATCAAGGTTAATCTAAACCCCACGGATGACACAGCAACCGTCGCCGCAAAAACTGTTTTTGCGCTAAATAACTTTCAGTCAACTGATATTTCGGTTGTTATGGCTTCGTCTGTTACTGCTGGTGGTTACTTTACCGCTGACACGGTTTCAGCTGGAAACTTCTATTTTTGGTATACCGTAGATGGTGACGGTGATGACCCAAATGTAGCGCAGCGTACCGGAATAAAAATTGACGTCCTTTCAACCGATGGTGCGCAGCAAGTAGCACAGAAGACTATATCAACCATTAACTCTTATCAGTTTGCTTTGCCAGATTACCGCGGCCTAATTTTCAAGGGGGCTATTGGTGACAGAACTGATATTGGTTTAGAAGACGAGCTAGCATTTAGGTTTAATCGAAACAATATCAAAAAATCACAGCTTCTTGGTTCTGAGCAATTAAGTGCGAATCGGCAGCATATTCATAGAAGAGAGGTTATAACTAGTTCCGGTTCTTCTGTAATAAGCTCTGGCTCGGGCGCAAATGCTTTTTTTGATTCAGTTGGCGAGGTGCTTAACGGTACGTCATTTCCAAAAGAAGACCCTGACAAATTTGCAATTTTATCTGACGAAAACACAACAAATTCACGCCCTGCTAACGCATTTGTCAACTACGTAATCAAGTATTAGGAGAATAACCATGGCTATAGCACAAAAATTTATTTTAAACCCAGACGAGAGGGGAAGCATTACCGAAGAATTGCCTTTTGTAACGCAGAGACAATCTTTTTCACGCTTTTTAACTGCAAATACAGAGGTTGTTTTGAGCGTTCCAGAATGGGCTAAAAAGTTTAAATTAACCGTATCTGCTGGCGGCTTTGTGTACGTAGGGCATGGGACTGCTGCGATTGTTCTCCCGCAACAGGCTGATAATTCTTGGTTGCAGCAAGAATGCGAAACCAACCCAATTCTAAGAGGGCTAACAGATTTGAACAATAATCACATCGATAACCTTAGGTTTATATCGCCAGCAGATGTACAAATAAATGTGATTCTTTACCCAGACGACAGAAATTAAACGGAGAGTAAAAATGAGCTCAAAAACAAAACAGATTCCAATAAAATCAGAAGGCGTTAAGTCATATAATTATGTCTCGGACAGCGGAACCATTGCATCTAGTAGATTCAACTCGATGGAGGGAGGGGAGTCTTCTATTTCGCCTCCCTCATCTACTGATGACTCTGTCAATTTGGATGCGCTGCCCGTAAAACACAACTTGTTTTATGATGACATGCGAACAGGTTTAAATACGCGTGACAAGTGGTGGGCGGCGTCACTCACAAACACTACAACCCCTAATTATGATTTATTACCTCGTAGCATAAATCAAACAGTACCTGCCGGTCGGGGATGGAGTACAACGTGGGACAGAGATAAGGAAATACTGAGTGTAGACATTGAGCACAACACTCAAAACATGGTCTACCCCTTCGTTTTCCAATCAAAGAATTACATAAAAATTCCTTCATCGGGAAGTACGTTTTTTATTTTTGGGGGCACGTACGAACCGCAGACTACTGCAACACTTACTATGACGTATTCTATACGCTTGCTTGGTTCCAACGTTTCGGTTCCCGTTTCAGACTGGAGTATTGATCAATTCCAGTTGCCTGGTAACGACGGCACTAATCCTTCCATGATTGATTTAGACATGTCTGTTAATCAGCAACCTACATTTAGAGTTATGAACGGAAAAGGCGGTGGAATAGTTTTTGGTTTTACCATCGATGGACACTTTCATCCCGCACATCTTATATCTTCCCAAAATTATTCCACTTCACAAGGTAACGCTATAGGTAACCTGAACCTTCCGGCGCGAAGATTGTGTGAACGCTTTAATAACGGGAACTCTGTTCGCTGGCAAGTCGGGTTTTCTGATGATCTTAACGGGTATTCTGGTGATCCCAGCGGGATATATTTTGAATCGGCCGCAGCCTTTACTCCCGCTGCAACATTAACGTACCAGATAAAAGAAACAAGTATTTTCTCAACGGGTGCACCGTCTAACAACTTACAACAAGTCCCTTTTACTGCGGATTGCATTGCTAATGTATCGGCTGGTGGAAGCCCTTACCCTATTTATACGCAGGTGCAAGGAACAGAAGAAGGTGTAGAGATTTTAGCGCTTCGACTTACACCAAATTTCAATGGAACTACAGCGTACAACAAAGCCACATTTTACCCTACAAAACTCGATGTCCATGTGAAAGGTGACGTGGAAACTGACGCAGTATTATGTCAAGTCTGGTACAACGGTAAGAATCCAGGGGGCAATGTTTATTTTCCCGTCAATCCACAATCATCAATAGATAAAAGCGTGTCAACGCGGAACATACAGTCTGGTCAACAGACTGGCGTAAAACTAGGCTCTATTTTAGTAGGTGTAGGGGAAAGAGCATCTTTAGATATTCCTTTTCTTTACGCCAACAGTGAAGTACGTATGACTATTGACGGACAAAATGTTGGTGATTTTGATTACATTACAGTAGTAGCTGTAGGAGAAGGAACATCTTCCGCAAATACTGCCGTGTCCGTTGTACTTAGTGGCATTGAAGAATATTAACAGAGGAATTTAACGATGAATTTTGATATCAAAAAACCTATTGAAATGGCGAGTCTTGGAGACCTCAAACAGCTATTTTATGCTGATTTTGAAAACGGGTTTAATACGTATACTGACTGGTCTCTTTTAAGACGTGACACCAGTGACGATCCGTCAACAGTTGACTTTTCGGGACAAATGTTAAACCTTAGCGTAAATGATACGGCTTATAGTTTGATTAAGGCGTCTGGTAACAGGTACTTAAGTGCAACAATTCAGCCGACTGCGCCAACTGATAATTTATTTACTGCAAATAGTTTAGCAAATATTAAAATACCGAGAAATGGGTTAACTTTTCTTTTTATGCATCTAATGCTGCCTTCTTCAGTAGGGGCTGCTGACGACAATGAGGTATATTTGAATATTACGGGGCCAGGTGTATCCCCAGTAGAAATATTTCAAGGCGACTGGAATATTGACGGATTTGGTTTTGATGGTAACTCAAAACATCCGTCTGGCGTTACCCTTAATTTTGACAATCCTCAAACAATAGCATTGATACAAGTGAATGGCGGAAATGATGGTTTATTGTTGAGTTTTGTTGTCGATGGTAAAATTTATCCTGCGCATTTTTTAGATGCAAACAATATACAGAATCTTAGCAGCGCACCATCAGCACAAGCATTACGTTTTTTAAGCAACTCTATTGGATTTCAATGTGCAAAAACAGATGGCGATCCAAATGATTTCACTGACTTTGACTTCGGCTATATTAGCTCAAGAACTTCGTTTACATTTTCCGTAAGAAGAGACTTTTCACAGGCTCAAGCAGACAATTACCAAATTTATTCTATGACATGTGTCACAACCGGTGATATAGAAAACATTGATCAAACTCAATTTTCAGCATCATCTGTAGACGCAAGCAATGGATTTTCTTATACACAGGTTACCTCTGATGCCTCTAACTTATTAGAGGTATATCCAAATACGTATGATGCCAATGATCTTAGAGACTCTACAAGTTTCTCGATAGACAAAATAGAAGTATCGGCTGTTGGCCCTGATTTAGACCAAGGTTGCCTTGTAGAATTTGGCTACGAAAGATTTACCGGTAATGACAGTACTGGCTCGATTGCTGTGTCTGCGGACTCTTCCCTGAGAAAAGTGTTGCCGAACACAAGAACAACTTCAATGCGAGTTTTAGACTCTTTCTTTGTGAATGTAAGCACAAGCAAAGGAGAGTATACAGGGAGAAACATTGACGTTCAAAAATTCCCTTTTCACTTTGGAATGGTAGTTGTTCAATGGGGAACTGTCAGATATTTTTTAAGAAATCGAGCAATTGTAGCCATCAGAGGAAGAAATCCTAGTGGATTAGGCACATTAAGCATGCATGCGTCAGCAGTTATTAATGGATATGAACAAACATAGGGGATAACAAATGCCAATTTATACACAAAATTACGTAGCCCCATCGTCTATGCAACATTTAAGAGAAATAGAGAGCAGGATAATTGTCGCCAACCCTTTTTCTACTATTAGTAAAAAAAATTTGTTAATAGAAGCACCGGCAGCACCTGCGGACATAAATTTAATTGATACTATTGCAGAGCCCAATAACAACATGGAGTTTGTCGAAGACAGCGAGAATGGCGACAGCTTAGTAGCTCCGTTTGATGGCACTTTTTTCTTGTTCGGTTTTATTTCGATGCATTATTTGCTAGCCAACGGTACTTGTTTAATTGATGGAATCATTGATATTTATAAGAACAATGAACAGATTTTTGATGCAACTTGCTCATTGTTCGGAGGGAACTTGGGGCGTACTAGCGGAAGCTATCCGAAGCAGCTGGAGTTGAAAGAGGGCGACAAGTTGCATGCTAAGTACTCTCTTCTAACATCACAAGACCCTGTCGTTATTGATGAAATGGGGTTCTCAGTTTCTTTAGTAAACAAAAAGCAGGTGTCAAATGCCGATTAATACAATAAATACACTTGTCAATGGTAGCTTTAACCGAACAAATTTTAATATTACAACGAATGGTACTCATCGATTAACTGATACAACACTATTGAATGCCAACGGGTTTACATACGCGCAAAATACGAACGGTGATAGGTTGATTGCAACATCGGCGGGCGGTGCAGGTGAATACATGGCAAGCTGTTATATGCGCGTCAGGCTTCAAGGAATGCCGGCATTTAATTACAGCTTACATATGTGTATTTACAAAAATGACGTTCTTGTTATGGAAACCTCATCAAATTTAGTCTCTAGCAGAAGTTATGACAGAGTCACCAACTCCCTTTGTTCTCCCGTTGATACAGCGGTTGCTGTAAATGATTATTTTTATATTCTATTTGATGTGTCTTTCCCATCCGGCCAGACTCTGGAAATAGGTGACGCAAGATTCGGCCTATTTAAATTATAATTAGGAGTAAAAATGCCAATTTATACAATAATGCCAACTTACTTTGGCTCTTTTTCGATAAGCAATCATAGTTCAGGCTATGGAGACCAACCCGTGAGTGGCCTTACTTCAAATACATTAAATGGAATAAGGTTGCAAGCAGATTCTGAAAATGGCGATCGAATAATATTTGATAGTGCTGGAACTTATCAAGTTAGTCTTTCAACTTTAGCACATATGTCTATCGCGTCCCCAACAGGTACGTATGGGATAAGAGGATCTGTCAGAAAAAATACATTTTCTCAAGATTATGCATTAAATCACTATACGTATTATGACGATGGGTCTCATCCAGTTCAAAGTCGATGTGCAGTAGAGCATATAAATGTCATTGCTAATGACTACATAAGAATGTTTACATTTGATGCCACTAATTATCCTGTTGTCTTTGATATGATGAGAGTTTGTGTAACTAAAATATCATGATTACTCTTTTGCAAAAATTCTTTAAAAAACACACAGGGCTTGCAATAAGTCTTTTGTTGTTCCTGCTGTTTTATGGTGGTCAGATTTTTTTGAATTATACCAATAAAATGCTGATAACAATAGAAGATGACGCGAAGATGGTAGAAGATAACAAGCGAGATATTTTTTACATAAAATCTGACCTGCAAGAAATAAAAAAACAAAATCGACAAAACAGCAAGGATTTATCAATATTGATTGGAAAGATTGATATTTTGGAGCGGAGAATATAAATGATTGAGGCAATAAAAATGATTTCACACATTCAAATGATTTTCTACATGGCATCCCTTGGAAGTTTAAGCTATGCAATCGGGTTCTTAAGCCGGCTTGCTCACTCATGGCTAAAGCATAGGAATGACCTTAAACGTTTGAACCTTCAGTTAAAGTTTGACGAAAAAATTAGAGCCATGGAAGACGTGGGGGCAGCGCGGGCTTACACATTCCCTGTCGGAAGGTCGGTTATAACGCTAAGCATTTTCGTCTTGTTTTCCATGCTGCTGTTCATAAACAATGCCACAGGACATTTAACCGCTATTCCCGTCGAGCATTCAACTTCTGTACTGTGGGGGCTATTCCAGCAAACAGGGGTCAAAATTGAGCAAATTAAGGCTTACTACTATGACCCCTACGCATTTTATACCCAGACAACTATGTTGATTGGTTTTTACTTCGGGCAGAGGGTTGATTAACCCTAATTATTAACTCTCTCCTTTAACAATTTTCCCGCCCTAAATTTAATGTTAGTTGTTTTTTTACCTAGGAAAGTTTCACCGGTTTTTGGATTTCTTGCAGAACTCCTTAAATAACTTTTCTTAGTAAATACCCCAAATCCCCTAACCTCAATTCTACCGCCTTCTTTTAGTTTATCAGTTATCGCATTTAAAATGCAATCCACTGATTCTTTAATAGTTTTACGGCTTAAATTTATCTGGTTATTGTTTTCTAGATTATCAACCAAGTCTACCTTATTAATCATCGTCGCATAAATCCTTTTCTAGCAGGTTACGCTCGTGCACCTCGTCC
>WLWF01003343.1_pt1 | contig 10610 bp, 9 predicted proteins | sample 6718331 | NCBI WGS metagenome assembly WLWF01 (sample SAMN12718692, study PRJNA515312) | sponge metagenome | isolation source: marine sponge | host: Mycale hentscheli | place: New Zealand: South Island, Marlborough, Capsize Point | collected 2003-05-01
AGGTTGACGCACTGAAGGACATCATCGCAGGAGGCTGAGATGGCAATTACTTTTCCAACTGGTGATGATAAGTACGATGGATCAGTATTCTATGTTCCGGATTCGGACCTAGTACTGAAGTACGACGAGGCGCAAAACTCGTGGAACATTATCGGCCCAGACAACCTGGCGACAATTGATTATGTCGATCAGACGATTGCGACTGATGCAACAAAGACATACAGAAACTCGTCTCTCCATAAGGAAACTAATGTAATTGGTGTAGATGTCTTAAGCAACTGCACAAATATTGAAAGTTGTAATACTTTTGCTACATCCAGTTTTTCAGGTGACCTCAAATATGACCCCGATGGTGTCCCTTTAAGTCCAGACAACTATAACCCACCGGAATACCTTATTAGTACAAAGGGAACAATTCCTGAGTGGCACAATTGTATCGATCCCCTACTGGCCAGAGGTAACTTTACTTTTATTGGTCACGACTTAGTTACCAGTAATGCTTCTGCTGAGTTCAGATACATCTTGGCTATCTCGATCTCGAAGTCGAAGGCAGACGGCTCAGCATATGACATCGGTAATGTTGTTCCTGGTGATACACTAGAACTCTACTTAGATTCCACACTCAGAGCTGCGACAGCAGAGATTAAGTTTGCTCTCTATGAAGTTGTCGAAATATATGAGGGTAGCAATAATGTAACCTACAGTGTCCTGTTTAAGGATAGTAATACCCCATCGGATCAGGTTATTGCTGGTCTGCAGTATAACATCTTCACATACACTGGCACACTGGAGAAAACAGGTGGTGTCGTAGAAGGTGATCTGAAAGTTGTAAGTGATAGTGGAACTGCGCTTGAAGTATACAAAAACGAAGAGCCAGTGTCAGGAGGCAACCCCTACAACTTGGTCTTCAAAGTTAACACATCAAACAATACTATAACTGTCAACCCAGAGTATAATAATTCACTAAAGATTCCCTCTGATGAAGCGAAGGTTGCCCTTGACCCACAACAAGTCGCAACAATCAGTTATGTAAATGACAGGTTGGGTGTTCGTGAGGATGAAAGAGGACGCAATGAGGATGGTCCATACTTGCGACTTGCTGGTGGCAGTGTCGATAAATTGGAAATCCTTAATGATGCAACAGGTAGTCTACAGAATTTTATTATTAGAGGTGTTATCACAGATACCACTAACGGCAACAATATTATTCTGTCGACAATCAACAACACCAACAACGGACAAAAGACTGAGATCAATTACTGCCTCTGTAAAGGCAGGAGACTCAGTGTCCTCCATGAATCTGGTCTGGGCACAAAAGAATGCAATCTACGACGAGACTGCAACAGCAGATCTCAAGTCAGCAGGTAAGTATATTGAAGCTGCAGATCAGGAAGACACAACAGAAGTCTGATTTTTAGTTAAAAATTTTATAACTAGTATAAGAGTTAAGTCCCTTTATAGGGACTTTTTTTATGAACTTATTTCTGAGACCGTTAGAAGATCCAAATGGCGTAACATGGAGCATCATTTGGAGTTTGATTATTCTCCTAGCAGGAGTTGTATATGTTATTGCATATATACTAAGAATTGATGAGATGGAGGCACAAGAGCATGGGAGCCATGACACCGCCGAGCAGGAAGAGCTGCTATAACTTCCGCGTAGTTGAGATCAACCGTGTAGTAGATGGAGACACTATTGATGTCACCATTGATCTAGGATTTGATCTATTCAAAAAAGAAAGAGTTAGAATTGCTGGAGTAGATACTCCAGAGAAGAGAACCAGAGACCTGGATGAGAAAGAGTTGGGTATCGATGCTACCAACTGGATGAAAGAAAAACTAGAGGGTGCTATCAATGGTGATGACGATCTCGTCATTAGAACTGAACTGGTTGGTGGTATGGGTAAGTATGGTCGCCTTCTTGGTTGGTTATATATTGGAGACTCGGAACTATCGTTGAACGAACAGATGATTACCGAAGGGTATGCTCATGCCTATGATGGAGGCACTAAAGATATGAACCTTGAAGCACTTCGTGAGATCCGTAGAGCACATGGTACATTAGTAGATTAATTGTCTACTGTGATACAGTTTGCGAATCTCAAGAAACCTTTTGCTAAATAAGAATACATACCTCTTTGGTAAATCCTATGAAAAGGTTCTTACCTTTCATAATGTTATTGATGACCGCACCAGCAGCGAATGCAGGTGCTCTTACTCATAAAATATCTTCCAGTGTTCAATTAACCGTTGATGCTGCTGCTACTAACGTCACAAGACTTGGTAGTACATTTTCAATTTCAGGCAGTGGTGTAGATACTACTGATGGAACCACAGTTAATACAATTTCTACTGGTGCAATCACTAGTGGTGTATATTCTCCTGGTACAATTGCTGCCACCCAGGACACTCCAGGAAACGCTTTTAGTTTCTCTCAGTCTTACACACAGGCTGATGCAATTCCAACAGCAGCAGTCACTGTTGGTGATGTAGCAAACTTTGGTAACATTACATCTACAACTGCAGGAACTGCTGGTTCTCTTGCAGGTACTATATCCCCTACTGGTGCAATTACTTTGACGGCTGGTGGAGCTGGTACAAATGCTACTGGTCAGTTTGTCAGTGAACTCTCGATTCTACACTAAATAAATGGAGGTCAGAGATCATGACTTCTGGAAAGACAATCACATATATTGTGATGTCTGTGGTGGGAGTAAGTCTTATTCCTGCCGCTGCCCTGGCGGTCCCCGTGGTCCCAAATTTCACACAGGGCTCAATGACGAGTCACACAGAGACAACATCGAAGGTGACTGAAACTATTAATTCTATAGATTATGCAACAGGATGGCAATATTCAGTATCGGGAACAAACGTGACCAATGGGGGACAATCCCTCAGTCCGAACCCAACGACAAACTCAGTGATAGTGAATCCATTAGGAGGAACAGAGGGGCAAGTAACAAGCGCCAACTCTGGTCTAAATTTAAATGGACAGAGTTTCACAATCGCAGAACCAGGAGCAGCATTCCAGTTCACCCAGACCTACATGGGACCGGGTGTAACAAATCAAACAGTTATACAAAGAACAACAGAGGTTACAAGCATAACCGATACTACAAGTATCTTTACCCAGTAATCGGGTTGTTAATCGCATCTCCCGTCAGTGCTGCTGATGTGGGAGGTGTTTCTGCGACTGCTAATCCAATCGCGAATAGCTCAGGCTCAGTGACCAACCAAGCTATTCAGGTATTACAAGGTCCATACATCACTAATCAGTATGGTGGAGGGATTGCTTGTCAAGGACCGACTGCTAATATTACACCATTCATTACTCATGCTCGTAATGAGAAGGATCCATTTGAGACACATTACATGGAACCTCAGTATGACAACAGAGATTTTGAAGGTCAGATGGTAGAAGTTCAAAAGAATGTGAAGAACTGGCCATGGGAATCTTGGTATGATGATAGAACATATACCAACTCAGATGGTGATACTGTTCGTGCATTTGAAGATGGTGCAGACATGACTATCACCACCATGGAAATGATGGGTGATGGTGTACCTGATAATCCTGGAGCAGAACTTTGGAGGAAACCAGTAAGAACTGGCGATGCTAGAAATTACAGTACCAGTATTGGTTTATCTGCAACAATCTCTTTCCCACTTGATGGTGGACTACAAGAACGTTGTAAGCAGGCAGCAGATACTCAAATCCAAATGCAGCAACAAATGATTGCTAATAAAAGATTAGATTTTGAGATTGCGAGACTTAAGAATTGTGGTCAGTTAATGCAGGCAGGAATCAGTTTCCACCCCAGAAGTCCTTATTTTAAAATATGTGCAGACGTTGTAGTTAACAATGTTAATACTGTCAAGCAACATCGTCACTCTATCCCTTCGGTTTCAGTGCCGAACGCAAGACCTTTATCGCACGGTTCCGATCACGTTGCTCCGCCTTCCTCTCAGCAGCAGACAATACAGGGGGCTTCTTACCCCGTAAGGCAGCAATCTTCTTCACAACCTTCTTCGTCACAGGTTTCACCACTTTTAACAAAAGATCAGCAAGAGGCTTTGCGAGCAGTGCAGAGGTCGTCGCAACTACAGCAATTGAGGCGGTAACAGTTATCATACCTGCTGATGGTATGTTCTGTACAATCTGATCAGGTATTGTAAGGTTCTCAAATACAGGGAGACATTCTTTTCCGACTGTCTCATACCCAGTAATCTTTTTATTACCCTCTAGGATCTTTCCTACAGGGTTTTTTAATTCTTGTGCCCTACTTGGACACTCTGCTTTTGCAGCATCAGTTCTAGGAGGTGTTGGTGCAGCAGGAGTCTCTGGTGTTTCTGGAGTGTTTGGGATGACTGGTAGAGGTGGGGAAGACTCTGTTTCTATCTTTAATCTACGAGGATCATAATCTATTGGATTATAACTAGGGGTTCCTGCATCACAGAATACTTGTACACCATCTCTATCTTCTTCTTTAAGTGTTTGATTCTCACTACTATCTCGATGAGACTCGACACATCCAGGTATATTAACAATGGGAACACCCACCTGTGTAGACACGGGTGGGTAAATTGGTAATGCCTGTGGAGGATCTCTCATCCAATCGGGCATTACATTAATATTTACATCACGAATATCACCGATACGAATATCAATATTATTATTCGGTATATTAAGGTTAGGTATATCCACTACTCTTTCCAACCACCTTTCAATACCCATTCATCGTGGTATTGATTTTTCCAGGAACTACTAATCCCATATGAGGGTTGAATAACCTGCTCAATGTATCTTCTATTTTCTTTTGCAAGATTGAGACTCAGAGTTTCTAAACTCTTTACCCTACCATCAACTTGGGATGCCCACCATACGGCACCAGCACCCTGAACAAGTAGGAATGATACAATCGCAAAAGGAACCTTTAAGTCTTTCATTATTAACAATCATTAAATACGGAACCAACTGTAGAACCAAGTGTAGATCCTGCCTTTTGTCCTAGTAGAAGTGCCCATCCACCTGCCAACCAACCCACGTAGGGGATGCTCATAGCAGCAGGAACAGCAACACCAGCAGCAATAGCACTACCTGCCATTGCACCTTGAGACCGTGCTCCAGCGTCCGCCACGATACACTCTATGTCTTTTGCAGACTTTCCCTCGCCGTCTTCTACGACACCTCCTAGGTTGCGTGTGCCGTCCATAGTGAATTGGTCTTGACGCCATTCACGACGGCTCTCTGTGCCACCACCAAAGAATCCTTTCTTGGTAACATCAGAAGATAATGACCTTTGTGATTCTAGGATAGCAGGATCGTTTGCACGATACTCAATTTCATATCCATCCTTACCTGCTTTGATAGTGTAAGATGAATAATCTCCATGGGGGATATTAATCGTAGGAACCTGAGGAAGTTTTGGTTCTTGTGGTCTGTTAATTACGTAACCCAACAAACCAATATGCGCCAAGGCAAAGATTCCACCTAATGTCAGTGCAATACCTTTGACCCTCGATATATACCCTGGAGTATTTTTTTGTTCTAATTCTTCTGAGTTTGTCATGGTAACATTGGGATAGCAGGACCAGTTGTGGATGGAATAGCAGCACCACCAGTGGCAGCAGGCATACCTATAGCACCACCAGTAGCACTAGGAAGTTCTGGTATAGCGCCATCGAGCATACCAGGAAGTGCTTCTGTTATTGCTTCCGTTGCTGCTTCAGTAATCTTTTGTCTGGCATCTTCTAAAAGATTATCCTTATTGAGATATATATAAGTGCCGCTGCCTATAATGGCAGCAGATACTGCAAAAGATGTAATTGCAAGTACATTAATAATTTTTTGCATTATTACGCATAGTAAGACTGTTTTATTTAGTGACAGACTTACGAAATTACGGTATAATAAATATTACCATAGACGTAATATTTTGGGATATTAATGGGCACCTTCAGGAAGTCTCTTAAACTTGGGAAGAAATCCAGACAGATTGAAGAGAATCTAAAGAAACTGGATAAGGAGTTAGAAAAGACAGGTGCTCTCGATGAGACCGCCAAGACTCCTGCTGCTCCTGTGGAGGAGCAGACAAGAAAGTTTGATTGGCGTAGGGAATTTTTCCCTGAGAAAGATCAGTATGAAATGGTCAATCTCCTCTATGAAGAGCGTCAGCAAAAATTAAAATACGCAATTGGTGAAGAGAAGATTAGAATTGCGGAAGAAGTTGAGAGTCTTAGAGAATCAGTAGAGAAGAAGAGAGAACTAAAGCAACTCCAAAAAGTTGATCAGCATCTTGCAAATATTGATATTGAGTTTTACAAACTACGTGATGATCTTGTTGAGAATATCAACGAGAGTATGTTCCCCAATATCCCTGCCATTGAGCAGAAGTTGGATGAGATCCTCTCAGTATATGGTAAGTTAAGTGAAAGAATCTCCGAAGGATTCCTTAACGAACCTAGTGATTCTCCTCAGGGTGGAGATCCACTTGCTAAAACTGACTTTGTAACTTTTGATCAGTTAAAGCAACACTATTCTTTGTACCTGGATAGAATCTCTACACAACTTGCTACCCTTGGTGGCGGTGGTGAAGTAGAACTGAAGTATCTTGATGACGTTGTTGGTATTGCAACTAACCCATCTGCTTATGATGGCAAGTATCTGAAGTACAACCACACATCTAGGAAATTTGAGTTCTCTGATGTTGGTCCTATTGGTATCACAACAGAACTTCAGACTCTGAATAATGTTTTAGGTCTAGGTAATACCTCCAACCTTGGAATGAGTGTTGGGGTATCTACTTTTTCTGACAGTGTTACTGTTGGTGGTGCAAACACCGCCTTGGTTGTTGAGGGGAATGTAAGAATAGTTGGTGTACTGACTGTAGGATCTGGTTCTATCACTATTGATGGTGATAATGATACTATTGGTATGGGCACCCATATACTCTCTGCAACTAAAGTTGCTTTGATTGATAGTCTTGATGGAGATACAGCAGACTTTGCTGGTGATGTAAAGGTTGTTGGTGTCCTTACTGCTCTGTCTCTGGACTCCTCTAATGTATCTGTTGCAGGTTCTATTACAGGTACAACTTTCTATGGTGATGGTTCTCAACTCAGTGGTGTAACTGGTGTTTCTACTAGTGCTGATACTGTTTATGTAGATGAATCTGAGGATGATGATCAGCAGTATAATATTATCTTCACAGATGAAAATCCAGGAGGAGGTAATAAGTATCATACACTACAGGTAGATGACACTGGACTTACATTTAATCCAGGAACTAATACCTTAAATGTAAATAGGATTGATGTAAGTTATATTATAGGTTCTGCTAACTTTGACGGTAATCTTACTGTTGATGGTGATCTTAGAGTTGATCAAACTCTGAGAGTCAGAGCTGACAACCAAGAATTTATTGTTGAGAATGGTTCTGGTCAAAACAAATTTACTGTAGATACTGATAACGGCAATACTGTATCTCAGGGTAATGTATCTGCTGCAGGTTCCATCACTGCTCAAACCTTCTATGGTGATGGTTCTCAACTGAGTGGACTTACCTTTACTGGTGGTGATATTGTATTCTCTGGTATCACTACCTTTAATACTAATGCACTGTTTGGTGATAATAGGAAGGCAATCTTTGGTGCAGGAAATGATCTGCAAATCTTCCATGATGGTGCTGACTCCTACATCTCTGAACTGGGGACAGGTAAGTTAATCCTGAATACTAATGGTCCAAACATTGAACTTAAGTATAACAACACAGAGTTTGCTGCTAAGTTTGATCAGGATCAGGGTGCTTCTCTTTATTACAACAATCTCAATAAGTTAGAGATTATTAGTGCGGGTGCAACCACGTATGGAACTCACTATGCAACATCGTTTGTTGGTGGTGGTTCTGGTATTACTGGCATTACTACTGCACAGATTGTAGACTTTGGTAATGTTGTATTTGGTATTGGTAGTAGCACAAATGTTAATACCACGGGCACTATTACTGCAGGTGCATTTATTGGAGATGGTTCTTCTCTGAGTGGAATTGCAACTCCTGGATTTGTTAATGCTGCAGTTGCAGGTATCGTATCGTCGGCACCATCGACTTTGGATACATTGAATGAGTTGGCTCAGGCACTCGGAGATGATCCTAACTTTGCAACTACAACTACTAATTTAATCGGTACTAAAGCATCTCTTGCAGGTGCTGCATTCACTGGATCTGTTACTGTATCTAATGGATATCTCAGCGTTGGTTCTACAATGCTGTCTGGATCTAGGTTATATGCAAAGGAGAGACTTTATATTGGTGATAATGAGGATATTAGACTATATCAAGTAGAGACTGGTAATCCCGTAACGCAAACAGATAGTTATCTAGATCTTGGAGCTACTAATAATACTGGATCTAATGGTGTTATTAAACATGGTAATAGGGGAACTTACGGTGGTTCTTTAAGTATTACTAATAATAGTGATAAAAAGTCTGCTGAGTTTAAGAGTGGATGGGGTGGTGTAGAACTTTACTACTGTGTTGATGGTGGATCACCCAATCTAAGGTTCTCGACGACAGAGACTGGTGCTGGTGTTGTTGGTATTCTGACAGCAGACCGTATGGTTGGTGCTGCTACTAGCAACGTTATCCCATTCCTTTATAGCACGCTTGGCGATCTTCCTAGTGCTTCAACTTATCATGGTGCGTTTGCCCATGTTCATGCAACTGGTGGTGCATACTATGCCCACTCTGCTAATTGGGTAAGACTTGTCAATTATGATATTGGTGAAGGTAATGTCTCTATTGGTACTGCCGATTTCATTACTAGTGGTGATATCAGTGCAGGAATTGTAACTGCTGTTAGTGCGGAGTTACGTAATCTAAGATTGGGGACCTTTGGATCTAACAATATCTTCGGAGTAAATGGTCCCCTATATCTTGATTCTGAGTTTGGTCAAGTAGATATTGTTAATAATTTAAATGTTAATGGAATTAGCACGTTAGGTAGAGTCCTCACTCAGGATATTGTTGGACTGTCTAGTGCAACCTTCACTGGAATTGTTACTGCACAGTCGTTCCGTGGTGATGGATCTCAACTAACTGGTGTTGGTGCTACTAATCTCAATAGTCTTCTTGATGTCAATGCACCAACTCCTTCTCCTGGTCAGGTTCTGAAGTGGTCTGGTAGTGAGTGGCAAGCAGCAGCAGACCTTACTGGTGCTGGTGGAACAGGTATTGGACTGTCTGATCTGTCTGTGACTACCGCACCTGTTGGTGTTGCATCACTGTCTTACAACAATCAGTCTGGTGTATTTAATTACACTCCACCCGACTTCTCCAGTTATCTCAGTAGTAATATTACTTCCAATGTATCTCTTGGTAATGGATACGTCTTTACTTATGATTCTTCTGCTACTGCAAGATTTGGAACTCTTGGTAGCAATGACTATGGAGAAATCTTCTGGGGAACTGATAGCAGTGCAACAGGATTCCATGTAATTAATAAGGATTTTGATGGTGCTTTATATCTGACTAACACTGGTACTGACGGTGTATACATTAGATCAACTGCAACTGAACTTGGTGCATCCTTTAAGGCAAATGCAGAATCAAGTCTGTACTATAACAATGCACTTAAGTTCTCTACCTCAGGTGTGGGTGCCACTGTTTATGGTGATCTCCAAGTTACCACTGGTGCAAATATTGCTGGTGTTGTTACGGCGCAGGAGTTTAAAGGAACATTTACTGGTGTTGTTAACTATGCAACTCTCGCTGGTGTTGCAAGCACAGCAAATTATGCAACTGAGTCTGTAACTTCTGGTTATGCGAACGTTGCTGGTATTGCTTCTGGAATCTCTGGAGCACCAAACATTACTGTTGGTGAACTTACAACTACTGGTGCATTTGTAGTTGGAGCAGGTCAGACTTCTTCCTTCGGTGATAGAGTTACTGTAAGGGATGACCTTAGTGTCGAAGGTTCTACACCTACAATTAGACTTCAAGATTCTGATTCAGATGAGAATTATGCATACATGAGCTTCGATGCTCCTGGCACAAACTCAGTACTGTTCAGAACTAGAGCGTATAATAATACTCCAGATTTTGTTTGGGATTCTGAAGCGTCTGGTGGTATTGATAATACCACTAGATTGATGTATATGAAGGGTGGTGCTCGTGGTAATTATGACCATGGATATGTATCCTTTGGTAGCACCACTGCTGATGAGAGATTGCATGTTGGTGGTTCTCTAAAGGTTACTGAGAACATCAGTGCTGCTGGTATTATTACTGCAAATATCCTTAAGGCAACTTTGGGTATTGATGCTCCTCTTTATATTAATGAATCTGTAGATGATGATAATTTTTATAATTTAGTTCTGCTAAATCAAGTTAATGCTGGTGGCAATAACTATCGTGCCACGATGGTTGACAATGGGGGAATTACATTTAATCCAGGTCAAAACAGACTGAAGACCAATAATATAGAAGCAGATCAGTTTGGATTCTTTGGTAATGGTACAAACATCACTGGAATTCCAACTGCAATCATCGCTGGTAATGGAATCTCTATTGGTTCTTCTACTGGTCTTGTTACTATCAGTGCAACTGCAACAG
>WLWF01003344.1_pt1 | contig 10608 bp, 12 predicted proteins | sample 6718331 | NCBI WGS metagenome assembly WLWF01 (sample SAMN12718692, study PRJNA515312) | sponge metagenome | isolation source: marine sponge | host: Mycale hentscheli | place: New Zealand: South Island, Marlborough, Capsize Point | collected 2003-05-01
AACTATAATCACTACCACTGACAGAAGGAGGCATTCGACTTGAATCTATTGATTCTTGGGTATTTCCGGCCTTGACTCCACTATATAAAACACATCCTTTACTATGGGCACATGTATCATCCACGGTAGTTTGTTTTTTGTAAATAGCTTTCCAGATAGCATAAATAATTAAAATAATAATTATAATAATTATAATACTGACTATTACAGATAAAATCTTACTTTCTCTGATTTTTCTGACAATTTTATGACCGGTTCCTTCGGGTTTATCACTTTGACCTGGATTAAAAATAGTTCCCATTCCCCCTTTTAGCAACATATTATGAATTTTATTGTTCTTAGGCATAATATATTAAATATCATATATTTTTTTTGGCCTGAATTATATCTTAGTTATTTAGAGGTCAATAATATAACCTTGGTTTTAAGATTACTCCGGATAAATACAAGTAAAAGGTTTTTTATCTAATGAAGAATCATATGTCATTCCTTCCTTTACCGGAATACCCAATTTAACTAGATCTTTTATTTGGGTAGCCGAAAGGTGCTGAGACCCATAATTATTACAATTTAATCCAGTTTGACAGTCGGAATTACTATAACATTCTTCTCCTAATTTTCTTACTTCTTCACCAAAACTACATTTTCCTTGGAGACATTCTAATGATCCTTCACAGTCATTGTCATTATGACAGACTTGATTTAATAAAAATTTTTGACCCAATACTCTTTTGGTAGTCCGTTTTACAGCAGCTTTAAAGTCCCCAGTATTATTAAACTTACTTCCAATATCACCCAAACTATTACTTATATTTTGTCCAACTTTATTATTGCTTAGTGGATTTCTATTTTTAGGACCTCGTCGGAAATTACGACGAATCTCATTTATATCTATTTTCCTATTATAATACTGGAATTTACTTAGATAACCCTGAAATCCTCCATTGGGATTTACAAATAAATTACCACTCTGATAGGTTGGAAGTGTTTTAAATTTAAGACTAGCCTTAAGTTCTCCATTAATAAAAACATCTAAGTTCCTTAGTTGTAAAATAACACTAACATTTAACCATTTTTGGATAGGTAAATCTTCGACAACTAATGTCTCATTTGTCCCATCAATTAAAGTATGTCTGACAACCATTTGGTTGTTGTTTTTCCCAAGACTAATTAATATACCAGTTAATCTAGTAACTTCATTGTCACTTTCATTATCATCGTAATTATCTTGAGGCATGCTAAAATCCTCTAGTAAATCACTAGAATCGCAATCCTTACAAGTTTCCTTAATACTTAAAGGTTTTTTATTAGTAGATCCCTCTTCGTCCATTATGTCATCCCCATATTCTAAATCATCTACTATTTCCCGACATTTTTCTGTAAGTTCACTATCAGATGGTGGTTTAGTTCCCCTCCAAAAGGCAATAATTTTTTCTAAACCATATTTATATGACCAATTAGAAATGTAAAGCCAGAAACTAAATGAGTATTCATGACCACCATTAATAGGTGGAAGAGTTAACTTATTTTGACTAAAAAAATATTCTGTGGTGCCATCAGAAATATTTGGAATTAAGACAGGTGAGTTGGTATGGTTTAAATAGATCTGACGGCTCATTATTATAATAATAATTATAACTACGATAGCAATAATACTGATAATTATTATTTTTTTCATTGGCTAATCTATTATAAGTCTTCTATTTTTATTTTTATTATGTTAATTTTACTTAAAATATTTAGCATTTACAGGCGGGGTTTTTTTGGCTAGTTTCGCAATTTGCTTAGCAGATAAAAATTCAGGATTATAAGTTAACCGGTAGAGTAACCCATAAAATCCGCCTTCTCCACCAATATTTATTGGCTCATTGTTAAGTTTACAATTATTACCTAATAATCCGGTTATAACTAATTTACCTTGATAGTAGAGATCTACTTCTCCACCTTTCAGACAAATAGCGATGTGAACCCATTTTTTAACTTCTAAGTCTGGAATAGTAAACGTTTTCATCCCTTGATCGGTATATATTTTCACTATCGCATTATTAATTTTGGGTGCCAAATAAAGACCAGGACAAACATAATCAGATTCTCCTTTAGTAAAGACTGTTTTTAAACTACCATATCGGTAATCAAAATCTTGAATATAGATAAAGACGTGGAATGAACAACTATAATTATTGGAACCAGGTTTAATATTGTTAGATGGGAGGGTAAAACTCTCTTTACCGGTCGTAGGTGTCGTTAGAAAAACAGGATTTGTTTTAGATTGTCTTGTCTTACGATATATTACTATAGCGATGAGGATAATAATTAAAATTATGACGACAACCATGATAATTTTTTTTTTATTATTTGTTTTGGTTTCAGGTGTTTTAAAGGGAATTAGACTACGAGGATTTTCCAAAAGATTATCAACCGTTTCATTTATTTTATTTTTAACCTTTTCCATTATTAAAAAGTGAAGAATTTTATTTCCCTTATCCTTTATCCTTTATCTTTTATCTAATTGAATATCTATTTGATTGTGGCGATTGGTTTAAATTTTGGTTTTGGTTTCTGTTTTGGTAAGTTTCATAATACTTTGGAAAGGGGTAGTTATTAAAGATAAATATAGAGAATATAAAAATTGCGATCGCTAATAAGATAGGCCAAATAATATTCATTGTTATTATTATTAGTAATTATTTTTTTCCCTACCTAAATTATTAAAATTAAATAAGATATCTAGTTATGAATTTTAAAATTTTTTACCAAATCCTCTTCTTTTAAAACGATTCGCCATTTGATTTCCTTGATTACCTTGATTACCTTGATTGCCCTGATTGCCCTGATTACCCTGGCGAACATTATTAGATCTCGCTATTATACCTGGTTTAATATGATAATTTGCTTTAACAGTTTGGATATCTAATTTTTCATTTAATTGCCATGTTCCAACAGGATAAGCCGATAAATAAGTTAAACAGTCTATAAACTTTTGAAGTGCCATTTTATTGACAGTTCCATTAGTAGATTCCTTAACCAGGTATTTCAATAGTTTTGAAAGACCATTCGCATCTATTTTATTTTTAGTTAATTTATAAGCTGTGACATTATCCATTTCCTTTTTCTGGTTAGATTTATTAACGAAATTATGTATTTTTACCGTCCATTTAAAAAATCCTGGTCCTGAGTTTAGGTCTGGCTTATGTTTAGTATAATTTACGATATAATGTTTTTGACAATTTTTACAAGGGATTACTAGGGCCAAGTATTTTGTCATTTGATGTGCCATATTTTTATCTTGGTTATTGGGATTTTTAGGATATGATTTTGCTATGGTATGAATAATATTCCACATATCCGGTCCCCACTGATCGGTTAGCGTTGACATATTATATTAAGTTACTAGAAAAAAATTTCTCTAAAATTTAAATATGGTATAATATAAATATAAAGCTATTAAGAATAAACATATTATCCTTGTATTTTCTTAATGTTAAAACCACACGGAAGTCATATTTGTGTCATTTCTAGAAATAGACCAGACCTACTAACCAATACTCTTAATAATATTAGATCAACTTTTTGCCAAATAAGAGGTATCCATCTAATAATAAGTGAAGACTTCATTAAAAATTATCATAATATTAAACTAGCCAATAATTTTAAAAATTCGGTAATTAGCCATGTTATTAGACACGTCAACAATCATGGTTCCTTACTAAATACTATGTTTTCAAAATTAAAAGCGATGAATATCAGGCGGGTCACAATATTTTGGGAAGGAGAGGCTATCATAGGCCATTTAAGTGAGATGGGATGGCCCCCTGATACTGGTTGTTTCTTAAAAATAAATACCAATTCTAGTTTTTACTGGCAATTACGTCATTTTAATTTAGATTATTCTTGGTATTTTAGGGATCCATATGCCCAATTACCATCTCTAAATGTAGATAATCAATTTGGTCTTTCTATTTCTAGATTAAATGGTGAATATGTCGTGATAGATTTACTAGAGGGTTCTAAACCTTGTGTGGCCAATGAATTATTTTTTAATAGTCCACATTATCTCTACCAAAGGGCTTGTCATTTACTGTTAAAGGGAGAAATTAGAATGGCTCAGGAATATTTCCAGAAACGAACCCAACAAACTCTTGGTCCTGAAGTAATTAGTCGCTCCTATCTAGGTTTAGCAATTTGTCACAAAATTAGAGGCAATAAATGGGAAAGTATTAAAGATAATTTAGCCAAAGCTATCAAAACAGATAAACTTAGATCACTTGAACCTATTTATTTCCTATTAACCTGGGGATTAGAGCTAAAAAAACCACAAGATGCATATCAAGTGGTTAAAGATAATCCACAATTAGACCTCTATAAAATAGAAACACCCATTTCAGGTTATCTTCCTTATGATGAAACTATTTATCACTATGTCGTCCTGTATCTTTTTATTAAATGTTGTTTTACTATTCATAAATATCGTGATCTGGTTAAACCGATAGGTTTATTATTATCGAGAGATGATATACCAACTGATATAAGACAGGATCTACTTTATATCTCTAATTATTCAGAAAACTACCTGAAACACCAAGAAGAATTTAATGATAATTTATTAATTACTGCCGATATTGAAAAAGTAAATATTATATGTGACATTATAAAATCTAAACACATATCTTACTTTAATAATCTGAATACCAGTGATATCTATTTTAAAAATAGCATTATTACCTACAATCATAAAGAGGAGGACGATGAATTTCAAACTCAACTTAATATCAATGGATTAGTGTTTCATAAAATGCCTTTGGTAACTGACTATTTAGATGATCCAGATGGGAATAATCAGAATAATCATGATGATCCCAATGAAGTCACTGTCGCCACCAATACTATTTCTACTAATAAACACGATCCCAATTATTATTTTTCACACGAAGTTTTCAGGTTAGGTAGTTTTGGAACTATTTGGGGACAGACAGAGACGGCCAGTTATTTAACTATTCCTAAAACCCCATTGTTTACCTGGAACCTTTCTTACCAGGTAAATAATTGTTTTAAAATCAAAAAATATGACTATCAATTTGCCTTCTTAAACCATCAATCCTTTTCACCTACCTTTTTAGCACAAATAACACCAAAATACCAGCTATTTCGGGAAATATCAGAAGTAGTTACTAAATATAAATATGTCCTTTATTATGGAGATAATGACATATCTGATCTTTTCAATTTGCTTTTTCTACAGTTAATTGGTTGTTATACTATCTACCATGGAAATTATCAAATTTATCTAATTCTTAAAGATACGTTTCCGGATAGTCTAGCTAATGTTAGTGGCTGGTCAGAGACCGAAATAGGAAAATTGGTAAATACCACAACCGATGAGATAAATATCAGAAACCAACATAGTATTGCTAGTAATTATTTAATTGGACCCGTCTTAGAAAAATTACTTTGGTCTAGTGATAATCTAAATCCTCTATTTAAGACGGTTATGTTTGAAGGGGCAACATTACCCTTAATGTTAGAGAATATCCCTAATACTTTAAGAGTAACTGGTAACAATCGCAGTGAAAACTTCAGGAAAGTTATAGATGAAAAAGTGTTCAATTGGCTTTTAATGTTAGAAACAGGAACACTATCATTTTACCAGTATATTTTAGCTAATTTGGTTATATCTAAACTAGGTCACGAAAATGGTAATATTCCTGACATAATTATTATACCTATACTAAATAATGGTACATTGATTGCTAATTTTAAAATTAGCATCCAAAGTAAGGTCTGGGACTTTACTCCGGTCCAAACGTTTAGGGATCATTCTGCTTCCGCATATCTTGTCAAAGATATAGAAACCCTTAAAAAATTAGAGGGAAGTATCCATAATCCAGATCTTTTCTTAAAATTGGCGAAAGTAGTTAGGGTGGAGGTCTAAAAAAGGCCAATATTATTTGAACTTATCAAGATCTCGTGTCTTTAAAATTTTACCTGAAATTAATGACATGTCAAATAAATTTCTGAGGTAATGATCTGGTTTCTGAATAGGTAAGTTATAGCTTGCCGCTTTAATAATATCTGATAGAGGAAACCATTTACCTTTTATTTTCTCAAAACATCCAGTTTTAACCTTATGTTTACTCTTCAGACACTGACAATGTTCTAAATACTGGATAACATTATTATAAGTATCCTCTAGTTTTTTAAAATCTTTCCGAGGATATTCCAGCAAATACTGAATACTGGCTTTATTATCGTTATAAGAATAGATAGCATATTTGGCCTGTTTAATCCTTAATAAAATATTGGATTTACTCCCAAAAACACCCATACTTTCTTCCCACGCTTCCCGAGCCGCACCGGTGATGATATCTTCACCTTTTTCTACCCCACCACCAAATCCACACCATTTATTAGGTAAGTGCCTTTCTTCTGACAAAAAAAGGTAATAGCTACCATTTTTAAAGCAATAGGGAATTATTCCACTGTGAATAACTTTCATTAGTAACAATCTTATCTATAACTAAGATAAATATATCCATGCTTCCTATTAATCCCGAAATTAGAAAATTACGAGCGCGGCATCGTCAGGCAAAATGTCTATTTTTTTTTAGAAATTATAACCAAGGGTCATTATCATGGTCAAATTTAGAAGCATCCTTAAACATTAATGTCTTATTAACATATATATCTACTTTCCAATTATTTAATGGTTGGTTAAAACTACTAGCTCCATAAAACATACGATCCATAGTAGTGACTTTATCTACTTTCCAATCATTTAATGGTTGGTTAAAACTACTTGCACCATAAAACATACTATCCATATTAGTGACTTTATTTACTTTCCAATCACTTAATGGTTGGTTAAAACTAATTGCATCATAAAACATAGCATCCATATTAGTGACTTTATTTACTTTCCAATCATTTAATGGTTGGTTAAAACTACTTGCACCATAAAACATACTATCCATATTAGTGACTTCATCTACTTTCCAGTTATCTATTGGTTGGTTAAATATAGTAGCATTACTAAACATAGCAGTCATATCAGTGACTTCATCTACTTCCCATTTATCTAATGGTTGGTTAAAACTACTAGCTCCATCAAACATAAAAGCCATATTAGTGACTTTATCTACTTCCCAGTCATTGATGTTATCATTAAATTCAGATTGATCCATAAATATCTCACTCATATCAGTTACATTACCCACATCCCATTCTGATATATGTCCATATTTTAAATCCTCAGTCGTTAATTTTTTACTACACCAACGTTCTACTAATTTTTTTAAGGTTTCCCTATCCATAATAGGCGTTACTCGTGGTTTAGCCACCATAAATATGGTTTCATCGTCATTTAATACCGTATCATTATCTAAGGCCTCTTCTTCTCCTCGTCTAAATAGGCTAAATCGTTTAGGCCGATCACTTGGAAAATTATCTATTAAGTTTTTAACTTTATAGGGACTAGTCACTAAAACAGAAAAATCATCACCATTTGGATCATAGATTTTAACAGTTATTTTTCCTGGTAAATGGACGATACTAGATCCTCTCTCCTCTTTCGCACGGGACGCCCGTTTCTTCAGTTCTTCATAGAAATACTTATATTTTTTATACCTGTAATAATGTTCACTCATCCTTTATTTAAAGTACAATATTTAATTATTAATTATTAATAATGGACTATAATTTATCATCTAATCTTCTTTCTGGAATTTCCTTTTATATAAATGTGAATTTTTAGGGTGAAAACTACCAGCACCATTAAACATATATCTCATATATTTGACGTTATGGATATCTAATTACCCAAAAGTCGGTTAAAACTACTTATCTTTATCTGGATCCCTCTCCTTACGGCCTTTCGGTAAATCCACACCATTTTTAGTCTCACATCTTTCTTCTGACAAAATAGTAATACCTACCCTTTTAAAGGCAAAAGCAATAGGGAATTATTCCACAGTGAATAACTTTAATTAGTAACAATCTTATTTATAACTAAGATAAATATTACTGCGTCCTATTAATCTTGAAATAACCTGTTGTCTTATTAAGATTTTAACTATTAGCATGGAAGGTGATTTAGATAGATTAGCCGAATTGCTATTTAGTAAAGAGATTCAACTTGTCAAATCGGTTCAATTAACAGGTGATTTTACAAGTCCCCAAGATTTATTTGAAGCCCTCTTAATGCTATTTACAAAAGGTATGCGAATACTTTATGCGGTAGATGGTGTTGTTCCATTAGGAGATTTAAGTCAAGAACAATTTCAAGCTTTTATTACAAGATTTCAAGCTATTGGTGTCAAACCAGAGGTGGATAAATATCACGTCTACCAGTATTTATCACTTCAAGGTTCAGAAATAAACCAAGAAATAACGGAACAATGGCATAACCTAAAAGACCAGTATCCAATTGAAATTCCTCTGGCTAGTCTAGCAAATTACCAAACGACTACCTCAGAAAATATTTCGGATTATTATTTTCAATTTAAAAGTGAAAATCATTACTATATCCTACATTTCAACCTAATTTAGTATTATTAATATCTATTGCTAAAGTAGATTATAATTATGTCTGAGACATGTGCTAAAAAAGATAAGGAAGAAAAATATGTTGACTTTTTAGTTAGGGTGGTACACCAGTTTTTTAAGTGTTTATTAATACTATCAGTTATTTTTGTCCTAATTATGGTCAGGAAAGGTATGCGTGATAATATGACGGTGGGAAGAATTATTTCTTATGTCCTATTGGCATGTATTGGAATGGTTGCTATTTTCATCGCAGATAGTTACGCCTATAATAATCTTTTGGTTGGTTTAGGTGCCTATTTTGGCTTTGAATTAGTTAAGTTAATTTAACTAGTTTTATCAGTTTAACCAGTTTTACTAGTTTAAGTTAGAAAAAAAATGACTCACCTAGATATAAGTGAAACTTAGTGATGTCTAGTTATTATAAAATAACCAGAGATCAACACCAAACTTACAGTAGACCCAGAATTGAAAAGGCCACTAATGAAATAATGTGTACTAAAGAAAATGGGTGTCAAGAGGTCTTATCTACTCAACGAAATCTGAAAACCTGCCAAGCTCAGTGTAGTAACAATGAAGATTGTATAGGTTGTCAATATAATTCAGGTAAGGAACAGTGTATTTGCTACCAAGATAATTCTAAAGATATACTAGATCGCGAATTTAACCTCCTAACTGAAAATGTTACTAGAAGTCAAAAAAACAATAGGCAAAATAGGTCTAGTTTAGGATTTGGTAAAAAGAGAAATACCAATAATTCAACTCCTGATGAAAATGGAACTTGTGCCTGTGGAAAATAAATTTTATAAAAATTTCCTGTTTTTTAAATTCCAGTAATATATAACTATCTATAGGATAATTATATATGTACGGATCTAATCAAAAAAGAAGGTTTCGCATGAACCAGAAAAATATTGGTAAAACTAGAAACAAACAGACTTCCAGAGAAGGAGTTATTGTAGAAAACAATGGACTCACCACAGATGGAGTGATTATTGGGTCCGATGTCCTAACTCCAACTCCAAATCCAACACCAAATTCAACACCAGTTATCCCAGATGTAGATGAAGTTATTATAGATGAAAATGAGGAGCAAGAAATCATCCAAACCGAAATAATTATTGAGGAAATTGAGGTAATTGAAACTAATCCAGTGGATTTTGCTTGTAATCCAACACAGGGGTGTCAGACACTTACTTTATGTGATTGTTTTAATAATCAACAAGAATGTAAAAATGCCTGCCAGAGCATGGGAGCTAATGCTGGTGGCTTTGTCTCCCATGACAATAATGTTTGTGGTTCAGAAGGTTGTCATTTTCCAAGGGAGAGACAAGGTGAGTGTCTCTGTTATGTTAATGCGACTTATAATGATGATTTTGATCAATTAGGTGATAATAACCAGATAAATGATCAACCATTAAGTTTATTTAGGATTAACCAGGCACAAAAAGGGAGAAAAGGAATGAGAAAGCGAAAATAATGAATTATGTCCAATCCTCGTAATCATCCCGATACCCTTCTTCATGAAAGTCTGGATCAGCCATTAGATAATCTCCGCTCTCATAGTTTTGATATTTTTTCTGTTGATTTTCCTTCATTAATCCTTCAACTTCCCGGTTTTGACAACAGGCTGGACTATATGTTTTAAGACTAGTGGGAATATAGGTTTCTTTTAGATCATCGTCTTCTTCAGTAAAGCAAACCGGATCTGGTGGAGGTGTTGGCATTACTGGTTCGGATTCAGTTTCGGTTTCAGATTCGCCTAATATCTTAGTAGAAACCGTATCATAAGTGGTATCTTCCTTGGCTTGTGATCCGATTTCTAATAATCCTTTAATATTTTCAGCATTACCATCACTGGTACCTTCGGGAGTTCCAAATTGAACTGAAAAGGGTTCATAATTTGAAGGTAAGAAGGTTACCGATACTAATAAAATCATAATTAAGATTAGAAAATGGCTTAATTTTATCATAATTCTTTATCAAACTGTTAGAAATATTTTTTTGCGTTATTATATTTTAGATTATTATGTTGTCTATATCTAAATATGACGACCAGTGAAAGTTCTTGCC
>WLWF01003345.1_pt1 | contig 10606 bp, 8 predicted proteins | sample 6718331 | NCBI WGS metagenome assembly WLWF01 (sample SAMN12718692, study PRJNA515312) | sponge metagenome | isolation source: marine sponge | host: Mycale hentscheli | place: New Zealand: South Island, Marlborough, Capsize Point | collected 2003-05-01
TAAATAACCTGGGAGGGTGAAAAATGAAAATCACTAAACAAGAAATCCGCAAGATTATTCGTGAAGAGATAGAAAAGGAAATTAACCAAACAACAGTCTCAGAAGATTCATTCCATCATGAAGAAGAGCATGATGACATCGAAGACCGTGTTGTAGACCTTGAAGATGCATTAGATGATCTTAAAGCCGAATTTGAAAAAATGATGGCAGGCGATGACGCAGGCGACGAAGAGCCAGGCGACGAAGAGCCAGAAGAAGAAGGTTATGCATTTGAAGCATCAGATGAAGAAGTAGACGAAGCTTCAGATGAAGAAGTAGACGAAGCATCAGATGAAGAAGTTGAAGAAGCAACTGATGAAGAAGTTGAAGAAGCAAGAACAACTCCAAAATCAGCATCAGAAACAATGCGTGAATACGTAGAAAAAATTGCAGATCCATCAAACCAAGAAGGCGCAGACAACAAAAAATCAACAGTTGCTGGCAAGAATGACATGGGCGGAACAGCATCAAACATGAATCAAGGCCAAGATGGTAATCATCCAGAAGCCGGTGCAGGTTCAACTGTACAAGGTTCAGCACTAAGTGATACAAGTGCAAAAGAAGATAACGCAGGGAATGTAAACGTTCCAGGCGGTAAGGCTTCAAAATCAATGAAGTCGCAACCTGGCCACGGCGCTGAGAAAAAGGGCAAGCCAGAGAACGCTGCTAATAAAAAGTCAATGACTGGCAGCTAAGATAGGACTGAAGATGTTAAACTTAACTGAAACATTATCCTTCGACCAAGCTAGAATGGTCGTTGAGTCTGCTGATAACGCTTCGGGTGGAAAGGACCTTCATATGAAGGGAATTTTCATTCAAGGTGGTGTTAAAAACGCTAACCAGCGTGTTTATCCGGTAGAAGAAATTGGCAGGGCTGTCACCACGCTCAATGAGCAGATAGCTGAAGGATATTCGGTTTGTGGTGAAGTAGATCATCCAGAAGGACTTAATATTAACTTAGACCGAGTGAGTCATCTAATCACAGATATGTGGATGGACGGAGCAAACGGTTTTGGTAAATTAAAAATACTACCAACACCAATGGGAAACCTAGTTAAAACAATGCTTGAAAGCGGAGTTAAACTAGGAGTTTCATCTAGAGGTAGCGGAGAAGTTGACGGCTCAGGCAATGTCAATGGATTTGAAATAATCACCGTGGACGTTGTGGCTCAGCCCAGCGCCCCCGGTGCATATCCTACACCAATTTACGAGCATTTAATGAACGAAAGAGGCGGGTATAAGGCATTTTTAACTTCAAAAGAAGTAACAGGCGACCCAAAGGCACAAAAATATATTGCAGAGAGCTTATTAAACATAATAAGCAGGCTCCAATAAAGGAGAAATTAATGGAAGCACTTAAATCCCTATTAGAGAGCGATGCAATTTCAGAAGCAATGAAAACAGAAATTGAAGAAGCATGGAACAAAAAGATCGATGAAAATCGTCTTTCCGTTACTTCTGAACTTCGTGAAGAGTTTGCAACAAAATATGAGCACGATAAAGGTGTTATGATTGAAGCAATCGATTCTTTGATGACTGAAAAGTTAGCAGAGGAAATGAAGGAGTTTGCCGAAGACCGTAAACAACTAGCTGAACAAAAAGCTAAGTATGCGGTAGCAATGAAAGAAAATGCAAATCTTATGAGTAGATTTGTATCGGAAACATTGGTAAAAGAAGTAAACGAATTACACGAAGACCAGAAAGCAATGGCTAATAAGTTCACTGTGCTTGAAGAATTTGTTGTCGAACAACTAGCTAAAGAAATTGCAGAGTTTGATGAGGACAAAAAAGATCTTGCTGAAACAAAAGTACGTCTAGTACGTGAAGGCAAAGCTCACTTCGAAAAGGTCCGTAAAGACTTTATCGAAAGAAGTGCAAATGCAATATCTGAAACTGTTGACCGCGGCTTACGCAGCGAAATCAAACAGTTGAAAGAAGATATTGACTCAGCACGTAAAAACGATTTTGGTCGTAAAATATTTGAAGCATTTGCTAACGAATATATGGGTTCACACCTAAATGAAAGATCAGAAACTAAAAAACTACTTAAAGTTGTAGACACTAAAAATCAACAAGTTGTAGAAGCAAAAGAACTAGCACTAAAAGCTAAAGCAATTGCAGAAGCAAAAGACGCAGAAGTAAAGCGTTTAGTTGAGTCTAATCAGCGTAAAGAAGTATTAAACGAACTTACTGGACCACTTAACACGGCCCAGAAAGAAATCATGGCAGATTTACTGGAATCAGTTCAAACAGCTAAACTACGTTCAGCGTTTGACAAGTATCTACCGTCAGTTATTGACAGTAAAGCTCCAGCGAAGCAGAAGGCAACACTTAAAGAAGGCAAAGAAATTACAGGCAACAAAACAAACAGTTCTATCGAGTCAAGCGAATCAACACACAATGTAGTTGATATCAAACGCTTGGCCGGATTATAAGGAGATAAATATGTCAGAACTACTAACAGGTCGCTGGCAGGAGACAAAAGGTGCCTTAGTCGAAGGCCTTACAGGCAACAAAAAAGCAGTTATGGAAACAACTCTTGAAAATACTCGCAAGTATTTGTCAGAATCCGCAACTGCAGGTGCAACTTCTGCTGGTAACGTAGCAACCCTAAACCGTGTGATCCTTCCAGTGATCAGACGTGTTATGCCAACCGTTATCGCTAACGAACTAGTCGGCGTACAGCCAATGACTGGTCCAGTTGGTCAAATTCATACACTACGTGTACGTTATGCTGATGCTTTCAATAGTGCAAGCGGAACAGACACAGCAGCTGGTGATGAAGCATTAAGTCCGTTCAAAATCGCAGAAGGTTACTCCGGTGCCACTGACGATAAAGCGGCAGCAACTAGCGCACTAGAAGGCGCAGCTGGTAACAGACTAAGCATTCAGATCTTGAAACAGACTGTTGAAGCGAAGTCACGTAAGCTATCAGCACGTTGGACATTTGAAGCGGCACAAGACGCTCAAAGCCAGCACGGTATCGACGTAGAAGCAGAAATCATGGCAGCACTTGCTCAAGAGATTACTGCAGAAATCGACCAAGAAGTTATTGCAAGTCTAAACTCATTAGCGGGTTCAGCAGCAGAAACTTACAACCAAGCAGCAGTAAGTGGTACAGCTACTTTTGTTGGTGACGAACATGCAGCTCTTGCAGTTCAAATCAACAAAGTGTCAAACTTAATTGCACAGCGTACACGCAGAGGCGCAGGTAACTGGGCTGTTGTTTCACCAACTGTACTAACAATTCTACAGTCGGCAACAACATCAGCATTTGCACGTACAACTGAAGGTTCTTTTGAAGCACCTACAAACACTAAAATGGTTGGTACACTAAACAACGCAATGAAGATTTATGTAAACACATATGCTTCAAGTGACGATGTTCTAGTTGGTTACAAAGGTACTAGTGAATCAGATGCAGCGGCATTCTATTGCCCATACATCCCACTAATGAGTTCAGGTGTTGTCCTAGATCCGGGCACATTTGAGCCAGTAGTATCATTTATGACACGCTACGGTTATGTAGAACTAAGCAACACTGCTTCGTCTCTAGGTAACGCAGCTGACTACCTAAGTAAAGTTGGCGTAACAACCGGCAACCTAAGCTTCAGCTAAGTTTAAGTCAAATACTAATGGAAAAGGCCCTACGGGGCCTTTTTTATTGAGTAAATATACTATAGGAGAGTATAATGAAAACTGGTCAAATATTTAAATATACAGGAAGTAATGCTATTGTTAGACCTGATGAATTTGGACAAACTCGGAGAGATGTAGTTGTTCAAAATGGTCGTAAAGAATACGCAATTGGAGACAGAATAAAATATTATGTTGTAGAAAAGAACGGAAGATCTTTTGCAGTAGATATTGAACCAAATGAGTAAACACCCATTTTAATAAAATGGATAAATACTTTTGTCAGAGGAATAGAGAACCTTGATAAGGACTTATGCGGTCCCACCGCGTAGACCTAGAACGTCAACATAAGGAGAAAACAATGGGACGTCCAATTAATAAAGATTTGATAGGGTTTGGAACAGGCCGTATCGCAGCAACACGCCACTTTTTTACAGGTAGTTCAGAAGGAACAACAGCAGCACATATTGTTTCACAAAGATCAACAAATAAATTTTTAGTAAGATTAGATTCAGACGCAGGAGATGCTGCAACAGGTGAAGTAATGACACTAGTCAACAAAGCCAATGGCGCACTAGTAGCAGGCGAATTTAGAATTGATGCAATTCTAGAAGATTCTACAACTGTACAAGTTACCAAACTGCGTAATAGAACAATTCAGTACGAAGGCGGAACATCCAACGTAGCAAACGTTCGTTGGGCAGCAGGTGTACATCCAGCAGCAGGTGATGCTGGTGCAAACGTAGACGCCCAATAATTTTAGGGAGTCTTTAAATGTCTAGTGCCAAAATACTTGAACACAGTGTAGATCTATATAAAGTCACAGTTAATCCTGGTGGCACAGTAGAATTCAATGCTGGAGATGGGTTGTCTCCAGCAACTACAGGCACGTTCAACTTTTACGGCGATCTTAATGTTGTAGGTAGTCAAACAACCATCAATACATCAGAACTTGCTGTTACCGATAAAACAATTACCATAAACAACGGTGAAACTGGCAACGGAGTTTCAACAGGACCTGATGGAACTGAAACAGCTGGAATAATTGTAGATAGAGGAAACTTTCCTGATGCTAAATTGTTGTACGATGAAGACCTTGATTGGTATGATTCACGCAGCGGTGGAATTATTGGCGATAAAGGTGCATGGGTATTTAAAGATCAGAACAACGAAACAATAGGTGTTTTTACAAATTTTGTTGGAACATTTGGAAGCGACGATTTAGTTTTACTAGGTGAAGGAACAAATGTTGTAACTGTAACTGGCACAGTTAGTTACGAAGAACAACTTTGGCCTTATGTTAATGGTGTAATTCAACCAAACGTAAACTTGCCTGATAGACTTAGTGCGCCAACAGATGACGACCACATACCAAACGTAAAAGCTGTTAAAGATTATGTTAAAGCGTATAACACATACAACTTTACTGACACAATCGAAAGCGGTGATACAACTGTAAGTGTAGCTGATCAAGATGAAACAAGTAGTGCAAGTTTAGCTCTTATCACAGTTGATAGCAGCGAAGTAGCACGTTTTTATCAAGCAAGTATTGAATTACTTGAAGTCGGTATAACAACTAACACAATTTCAACTATAAACCAAAACTCAAATCTTAAAGTGCAAGGGTCTGGAACAGGAAGTGTAGAGTTTGGAACTCCAGCATTATTTCCTATTACAACAGATCCTGATGCACCAACTGATGGGGTTAAAATTTATGGTAAAGCAGAAGCTGACGGAGGAACTGGTATATTTTTTATTAATCAAAACTCAACCACAGATGAAATCATCAGTAGAAACAAAGCACTATTGTATAGTATAATTTTTTAAAGGAAAACAAAATGGCCATTGCAAGTAATCTAATATTAGCAACAGACACAACAATACTGTTAGTGCCGGCAGAAAAAAAATATGCAATTACTACAATTGTTGTTTGTAACTATTCAACAACAAGTGATGCTTCGTTTGCAAGTAGTTTTGATATGCACGTTATACCAAGTGGCGAATCAAAAACTAATGCAAATAAAGTTTTAAATACGATTGCAATGCCAGCACAAGAAACATTTTCGTTTAATACTGAACGTCTAATCTTAGAAGAAGGGGACAGTGTTGTTTTAAATAGTCCCGACTCAAATCGTTTGAGTGCAACAATTAGTTATTTGGAAGTTTAAATGGAATATATTAAGAAGCAGTCGATATACCAAAGAAAAATCGACAACAATGAACTTATTATTAACAATGACGGAACTATTGAACTTACTCCTGCTGCAGGAGCAGTTAAAGTTGCTGGTAACTTAGAAGTTACTGGGAGTAGTAGTGGTCCAACAAACGATTTAGTTTATTATGTTTCTTTAGAAGGCGATGACGAAAATGACGGTTTAGGTGCAGGTGCTTCAAGAGCAAAGCGTTCAATTAAGTCAGCAGTAGATGATGCTCCAGCAGGAGCAACAATTAAAGTTGCACCAGGCGAATTCTACGAAGACAATCCGATCACATTAAAAGAACGCATGACAGTGCGTGGTGATAGTTTACGTAACGTACTTGTTTTTCCAAATAACCCAACACTAGATTTATTCTTAATGGATAATGCTTGTTATCTATTCCAGATGACATTTAGAGGACTGCGTGATCCAGGTTGGTGTGCTAGAATTAGAGAAGGTGCTCTAGTTACTACATCACCATATGTACAAAACTGTACTAACATGAACGGTCCTTGGTTAAATGACGGAACAGAATTTATTCCATTCCAAACAGAACAAATTGCAGGTGTGCCTGCAACAGCTAGACCAATTGAAAACGATCCAGCTGTTCCACTAGCAAAACGAATAAATGTTAACGGTGGTGGTAACGGTATTTTAGTTGATGGCAATGACTACGATCAACGTTCGTTAGTTTTTAGTTTTGTTGCAGATGCATTTACACAAATTGCCCAAGGTGGTATTGGTTTCCATGTTACCAACTTTGGTTATACACAGATTGTTAGTTGTTTCTCGGTCTTTACACGTATTGGTTTCTTAACAACCAAAGGCGGCTATCTTAGTATTTCAAACAGTGTTAGTGACTTTGGTACGTTTGCTATTATTGCTGACGGACTATTTGATAAAGTTTATACAACTGCAAGACCATCGCAAACATATACATCTAATGTAGGTAGTGTTACAGTTAATAGTACAGGTGCAGGATATACTGGTACACCTACTGTTACTTTTGACGCACCAACAACTCCAGGCGGTGTAACAGCTCAAGGTACAGCAAGTGTTGATGCGTTAAGAGGTGAAGTAACAAGTATTACAGTTGATAATCCAGGTAGCGGTTATCAATCTGCGCCAACTATTACATTAACAGGCGGCGGCTTTAGTAGTGCAGCTACAGCAACAGCTAACTTGATTAAAAATAAAACAATCGAAGTTAACAGTTTACGAGACGTGCCACAAACAGGTAGTATTATTAAGTTTGAAGGCGACTCAACTGTTTATTATGTAACCGGAAACAACATTACAACACGCCCGTTTATTTACGATGAAACTGTTTGTAGACGAGATGTTAGCAGAATTATTGATGCTATTATGGGAGATGTTGCTCTTGGTACTAATTATCAGAGTATTTCAGCTGGTAGAAGTTACTTACGTGCAAATAGTGCTAAAGTACTTAACCAACAGTTAGCACCTACTATTTTTGGTATTGAAGCAACAAGAGACGAAATACTTGCTCGTATTCCAGATAGCGATCCTGCTAACGAACAATATAGATATGATGTAATTGAAAAAACTGCAATTATTACAAACTTCATTTCAAATGAAGATAGTAGTGGTGCACCAGATGTCTTTTACGATGATAGCAATGCTAGTAGTCCAGCAGCAGTAGCAGCCAAAGATTCAATACTTCTTAACAAAGACTTTATTGTTAATGAAACAATAAGATATATTGCCGAACAGTTTAGCGAATTATCATACGACCAAGACAAGTGCGAACGTGATGTTAGAATTATTACTGAAGCAGTAGCTTACGATACTGTTCTTGGAACAAACTATAATAGTGTTACTGCTGGGCTTGCTTATGCAAGAGCCAATGCAAGTGAAGTAACAACAACACAATTAACAGTTACACTTGCTGCATATAAAAATGTTAAAACACTTACACTAGCACTTGGCGATGTTGTTGCTGATGCAACTGCTACAACAAGAGTTGGAGCTGCCTGGGACGAAGTAATTGAGATTATCGAAGGTAGAGGATACAACAGTACCACATGTAGACGTGACGTAGGACAAATTGTTGATAGTGTTGCTTTTGATATAGCACTAGGTACTAATTATAACGCTGTTACAACTGGATTATCATATCAAAGAGCAAACACTGCTTATGTACTAAGTGCGCAATTCCAACAAACAATTGCCTCTTACCAGTATATGAAAACACTTGCAACTGGCACATACCTAAGTGATGCTACTGCTGAAACTAGATCAAACGCTGCCTTTGATGAAATTTTAGACATTATTCAAAATGGTGTTGTTAGCACAGATACCGCAGCAGATGCACTTACATTTAGTGATCCTGGTGTAGATAATAGTAGAGCATCAGCTCGTGTACTACTACAACTAAACAGAGATTTTATTGCAGGCGAATTAATTACTTGGATTAATACAAATTATCCAGCTTTGGTGTACGATCAAGCCAAATGTACAAGAGATACAAAATATATCGTTGATGCATTATCGTTTGACATCCAATACACTGGTAACTTTGCTACACGTAGAGTAGCAACATCGTACTACGAAGGAACAGCAAGTCAGCTGCCAGAATCTCAAAGAGTAGCAACAGCCGCAGCGTATGCACATTTAAAAAATAATATTGTAAGCCAAGTTATTATTGAAAACTATCCTGGTCAAAATACAAATGGCACTCCTGCTAGTTCCGACGAAGTTTCGGATATCGAATCACTTACTGCAATAATTGAAGATGTTACACGCAATGATAGAAGTGTAAATCTTCCTGCTTTGGCTGGAAAGATATCAAGTTTAGTAGGCGGTGGCAACGGAATATACGAAACATTCTTAGATAGCAATGCTCCAGGAACAAGTAGAAAATATGGAGACATAGACAATAGCAGTAGTATTGCTGCTGCTGATGCCTCGGCTATTACCATATACAATGCTGGTAATTATGATCAACTAACATATGCACAATACGAATGGATAAGAGAAACTTTAATACCTGCAATTGAAAAACTTGATCGTGCAACATACAGCGACTTCTTTTATACAACATATGACTTTTTACCAACTGTAGTTGAGCCAGATATTGGCTGGGCAGACGCAGCTATTCAAACTGATGTGAATACTTGGAAAAATGCTAAAACAACTATCCAAGATACAGTTATAAAAGAAATTACTATTGGTAATATTAGTAATGCTGATACTATTACATATCCTGAGCCAACAGGTGTTATTACTGCAAGAGCAAATGCTAAAGATCAGTTACGTGCAAATAGACAATTTATAATTGACGAAATCTCTGCATACGTAACTTCAAATAATCCTACACTCACATACGACGATGATAAGTGTCGAAGAGATGTTGGATATATTGTTGATGCATTAACATACGATATATTGTACGAAGGCAATAGTGCAACTCGACAATCAGCTGATAGTTACTTTGTTGGAACAGTTGGACAGTTAGGTACTGTTGCAGCTGAAACAACTGCAACTATTGCAGCATATACACACCTTCAAGGTGTTGTTACTGGCGTTTTACTTGAAGCAGCTCTAACAAAAAGTACAGGAAATACAGCAACACAAGACACAACAAACGAACCAGCAACTGCAACTGAAGTTGCTAAAGCATCATCGTTAATTCAAATTATTATTGATGTACTAACAGCAGGAAGTACAAGCGGATTACCAACAACTAGTCGAGCAGTTACTGACTGGGCAGCAGCACCGCTACAAACAGCATTTAGTGGTATCTTTGGACAGCAAGATAATTTTGCTGACGCAACTACTACATATATTTTAACCAACTATCCAGACTTTACATATGATAGATCAAAATGTAAACGTGATGTAGGATTAATTCTTGATGCAGTAGTTAGAGATGCTAAACTTAATACTAATCATAATGCTATTGTTGCAGGACAAGCCTATTTAAGAGGCAATGCAGCAACAGTAAAAGACTCGCAATTTCCAGCAACAATTCTTGCACTACGTGAAGCAAAACGACTATCACTAACATATGTTACTGCAAGTGCAGCAGCAGTTACAAGAATTACAGATGGATGGGATACTGTACTAACATTTTTAGAATTTGGTACACTGCCAAGTGAAGGACAGACATATCCGGCGCCAACTCCAGCGAGTCAAGAATTAATCGATGCTGCAAGACAGCTGCAAGACAATAAAGACTTTTTAGAAGAAGAAGTTATTGCATACATTAACGATCAATATTTTGTATACGATAGTGCTAAGTGTGCTAGAGACACACAACTAATTCTTGATGCTGTTGTAAATGATTTGCTATTAGGTACAAATTATAACAGCATTACAGCTGGACTATCGTATTATAGAGCAGTGAGTGCATATGTAATTAGTGATCAAATTACACAAACTATTGCAGCTATTACACATTTAAAATCAGAAGTTGCTACTTTACTTACAGGTGATGCAACAAGTATTGCTGCAACTAATGCAAGTTTTGATGAAATAATTGACATTATACAAAATGGAACTGCTAATGCTGATGCACTAACATTTCCAAATCCAACAGGAAATGTTCCTCAAGGAAATGCAAAAGATCAACTAGTAGCAAACAGAGATTTTATTGCAACAGAACTTATTAGTTGGATCAATGCTAACTTACCAAACTTAACATACGACGAAGCAAAGTGTCAAAGAGACACAAAATTTATTGTTGATGCACTATGTCACGATATCATGTA
>WLWF01003348.1_pt1 | contig 10605 bp, 5 predicted proteins | sample 6718331 | NCBI WGS metagenome assembly WLWF01 (sample SAMN12718692, study PRJNA515312) | sponge metagenome | isolation source: marine sponge | host: Mycale hentscheli | place: New Zealand: South Island, Marlborough, Capsize Point | collected 2003-05-01
TGTGGAGAAAACTATTTATTACAATACACTAATGATTATGATTTTCAAGGTCAACCAGGAATTAATCCATTAGGTGTAAACTGGTATACTGTTGACTTTACAAATCTTCCATATGGTAGAAAAGATGGAACCGGAGTAGCAAATACATGGGGAGAGTTCGCTCCTACACAAGGAAGAAAATTAGATATAAATAATATTTGTATAGCAGATATTTCAAAATCACCTTTTTTGACGGATCAATCATCAAACGATTTCCATTTATGGATTGGAACTAAAAGTTATGATTATACTCTTGAAACAGAAAAAGGCAGCGAAATAAATATTAATTTTCCATCAGGAACTCCTTGGCTATATGAAATATGGTGGCAAATATTAGATTCTAATAATACAGTTATATTACAAACATCTGGTTATGGAGGGTCACAGGCTTCGTCTAGTATTGGACCAGCCGGAGCACCTTATAATAGAACATTATGGTTTCCAGAAGGAAGTTATACTATATTAATGTATGATACTTATGGTGATGGATGGCACGGCGGATATCTTACAGTTAGAGATACTGTAACTAATAATGTTTTAGGTTCAGGAACATTGGGTGGAGGAGCAGGACCTGGGTCGTTTACATTTACCGTTCCATCTTATAGTTTTGCAGATTATTATGATTATGGTGGTTTTACTCCATCTTATAAAGATATATTAATAAGAGGTAATCAACTTGACTATTCTAACAATACACTTGATTATTCATATAATATTATTACGAATACTATTTTGAAACCTGAAAATAATGCAATAACCGCTATTAGTGGAGAAGTTATCGACACTAATATACCTACAGATAAACTTAAAAATGAATCATTTAATACATTTTCTTTTGGTGGTAGTTATACTACAAATAAAGATGGTTTAAATTTTGGAATTGTAACAACAGATAGTTTTTGTTTTACAACAAAAGATGGCGGAGAAGTATGGGACCTTAAATTAAATACTGACCGTATAAGTTTATCTAATACTAATTATCCACGAGGATCATGGGGTTCTTATGTTGAAAAAAATCAAATTAACGACGGAGGAAATTATATTTATGACAATTCTGGTATGTATATCCAAACTTCTAATGAACCTTGGAATGGTATTCCAGGATTAACATTAGCATATAATAATAGTGAATATGATTTATCTTTTTCTCCTATAGATTCAAATCGTTTAAAATCTATTACTTGGGACCCTAGTTTAAATTCTACTGAAAAGTTTTGGAATGTCCAAGTTCCAGATAATGATGGAAAACCTGTAATATGGAGAGATGGTGGAGGAAATACTATAAAAGTATATATAGACGATGAAGATTCTACAAATGATTATTACAAATATAAACAAAAATTCTGGACTTTTGATTCATTAGTGCATAATAATAATAGTTTTATTCCAAATAATGCAATAGAACCATCTTTATATTTAAGAGATAGTGAATTGATTAATAAATGGCAAAGAATTAATCTTTCTATAGTAGATCCATCCTTAAATAGATATAATCCTTTTTATTCACAAAGATGGGATAGTTTTACGGATTATGATTGTAGTTATGCATTAGTAAATTTACCCTTTATTCCTGAGTTAAATATAAATGATAGTAACAATTATTCTGGATTTTATAAATTAGGCAAGATACCTTTTCAACCATTTGTAACAGTTACACAATCATTAACAAATTTATATGCTGCTACAATAAATATTAATTATAAAATTAACGAAGTTCTTATTTTAAAACCGGATGAATTTAAAGAAAGATTAAATTTTCAACAACTAGGTATTTATGTTCATTATGAACAAAAAAGAAACCCAAGTAGTGCATCTTCTCAATGGGAACTAGTCGATAATATTCAAACACAAGAATACAAAAAATTTCTTCCTTTATTAGCAGCAGGATCAAAATATGTATTTAGAGCTAGATTATCAAATAAATATGGTTATGGTTGGTATTCAAACCAAAGTATAGAAATAGAGATTCCTTCTCCTCAACCACAAATTAATAAATTAAAAATAGGTCATACTTTATTTGAAAATAAAGTATCTTGGGCACCTTTTATTGATAGTTTCAATGGAATTCCTGATGTTCAAACAGTTTATTCATATGATATTGAAAAAAGTTATTTAGATCTTTCAAATAATTGGGCTGTTGATATTAGTTTTTCAAATTTTTATAGTGATTTATCCGGTGTTCTACGAGAAATTGATGGTTGGGGAGATTTATCCGGGCAACAATGGACAGGACCATACAATCCACTAACTAAAACAAATGATTTGTCTTCGGTACACAGTCTTCAATTTATAGATACCGATTTGTCATTGAATTCTTTTTATCAATACAAAATTAAGTGTTATTCGTTGGCGAAAGATAAACAAAGTGAATATTATGTTTCACAACAAATTTCTAATGGGCTGTCAGAAAATCCTAGATTAGTATATACACCTAGTGACGCAAGTTTAAATTTAGTATGGACATTATCAAGTGATATTAGTAGTAATACAGAGGTGACTTGGGATATATCTTGGCAAGAAATTCGTGATGATGGAAGTACAACACATTATGGAGAATTCTCATATACAGACCCTTATAATGGAGTAATAGGAGGAGGAGGAGAAATACGGCAAGTTTCATTTCCATTATTAAATAATCACATACAACCTGATGCAACTTATAACGCACAAATACAAGTAGATTATTCAAACAATAGTGTTGTTACTGATTATTCATCATCGACTGTTCAAATACAAACATTAGCATATGACCCGAGTAATGTAATGACATATTTTAACTATTTACAACCGCCTATTTTAAACAATGCAACTTATATAGATGATACTATTACTATTAATTGGGATATAAATAAAGGAGGAACATTTAAGGACATAACATTTTATCAAGATTCGAATGGTGCAAAAGTAAATATTGAAAAAACAGCTACAGATATACAAAATCTAACTGTTGTTAATGAAGGTAGTGGTTATAATACTGGAAATATATTAACTATTTTAAATACAGATATTTCTAGAGATTCTAATTTACCAAATTTAGAAATTGAATTAAAAGCTGCTGATATTTCTAGTAATGGTAATAGTTTAATATTGAATTCTAGTTTATTATCAAGTATAAAAAATGGAAAAGTTGTTCCAACCACACCATTCAATACTACTATATTTGATTTATCTCTTTCGAATATAACTGCTAATAGAACCGATGTTAGTTATAATATTTATCCTGTAGAAGGTGATACATTTATAGATCCTTCTGGTACTAGTTATTATCCAGGCTCTTATAATATTAGAGTTAGAAGTGCATATGGAGACGCACAAAATGGTGTTGTTTTATATAGTAAATTTTCAAATCAACTTACTTTGTCTAATTTTATTCCTGAACATATACCTAAAAATTTTCGTATAACTGCATACAATAAATTGGATGAAATAACTACAAATGATATTAGTTATGTTCATTTGACATGGAGTCCTCCAGGAATAGATAAATATAATATAGACGGGTATCCTATACCCAAAAATTATAAACTTACTAGAAAATCAAACCAAAATCAAAATCCAGATTTCACTGCTGATCCTTTAACTACTGATATATCATATACTGATACAAGTTCGCCTATAGATAGCACACCAGCCGTTCCTAGAATATATCATTATAATTTGGATACTGAATATGAATAATTAATATATATATTAATTACATATATGCCAAGTGGAAGCCTTGCAGTTAATTGGCCAGTACCTACTGAACTAGGTTATATAAAAAAAAATACAGCAATTAGTATTAAGGCTATTTTTACATGGAAAAAAATTACAGCTACTGAATTAGATAATGTAGCTGGAACCGGAGTAGCAACTCTTGCATATTGGAGAGTTAGATTAAACAATAACAGAACATTTTTGGTTTATAATAATCCTACATTTACATTAGAGTTACCTTTAGGTTGTTGTAAAATATGTGTAGAAGTACAATCTATATATACATTTTCTGCTGCTCCAACTGTTTTAGCACAGAGCACATATTGTAATGAAGTTTGTGTAGAATGTAGAGTAGACCCGTATTGTAGTAATAGAAAAAAATCAGTAAATGTTTCAAGACCTAATGTAGGATCTAGAAATATGAGATATGCACGGGCAATTAGTAATGGAGGGTTGTTTCGATAATATATAAATTTTATTTTATACTTTTATATAAAATAAGATGTCTGTGATATCATTTAATGGAATTAATGGATTTGCTTTAAAACCTCCAAGTCAATATGAAACAAATAACATATTTAAATTTATTAAGAGAAGACAACAAATTGCAAATAATAAAGAGTTTGTTGAAATAACAAAAGAAAGAAATAAATTACCAACAGTTACTTTGCGAACATATGTATTGTATTATAGAAATAATGGAGATCTTATGACTACAACTGCTCCTGAAGTTGATGCAAATGTAGTCACCAATGAAAATTATAGATTTTATAATGACATTAATATTTCGACCGGAAGACAATTAGGTTGGATTTGGGGATTTCCTCTTTTTGATGTTGGTAGAGAAAAAGTTTCAGGGGATGTAAGTGGTAATTGGCCTAGATGGGGTTCTTGTATTGGAAACACAGCAGGATTTAGTGGCACGAATTCTTCAGGTAATGAAACAATGCTTGTTGATATTAGTGATAAACAGAATATTATTGTTTTAGATATGTCAAAATTTCAATTTATGGATGGTGGCAATAAGAAAGGTGATGGATTTGATGATATTAGTTTTAATAATATTCCTGGTCAAACTAATAGTCAAACTAATAATTTTTATATGACTTTGAGAATCACTGGTAGTTCTGAGAATAGTATTGAATTTGGAGGAACAGATGGAAGCGTATATTTGAACGGCCTGCGTCCCAACAATGCCGTAACGAAGAAAATAGGGAAAAATGGGAATTGGGGTCCTTTCCCATATGGTGATCGATCAACAGGAAACCAATGGTACGATCATTGGGGGAGATACTCTAATAAATGGTGCACACTAGTTGAATATGAATTTTATTGTGATTTGATTAATCCAAAACCTTTTTTAGATTTTACACCTAATTACTTTTCTTTTGATTTTTCATATATTGATAATAATAATAACACTGTAAATGGTAGACGATTTATACAAAATGAGAAAGGACAAGAATATATAAGTAGTGTATTTGATCAAGGAGCGTCCGGGAAAGTTGAAAATAATTATACCGAAAAGATTACATTAAAAATAAAAACAGGACTGGACTTGTATTCCAATGATGAATCTCATATGGATAAAACAATGTCTCCAGGAAATATTATTAAAGGATTAACATTGAGGTTGGGCAACTTCCCCAATGAAATGGAATTTAACGGTTATTCTCAGCGACTTAAAGAAAAATCAGCATGGGAAAGAGTTGATTATATGTATTCTTGGACAATTGCTAAAATTATAGGTGGGTGGTATTCAAGAGGAGATTCTAATAATTCAAACATTAGAAATATAGGATATTATGGAACAATCCAAAATCCAGGAGGTGATCGGGAAACGAAATTTGGACAGACAGAAAGCTGGAAAAATGATTTAACTTTAAATAATACGGGTTCTTTAAATGTATGGCCTGTTTCGGATAGCACCACGCCCAAAAGTTATGATTTAAATAATATATTATGGTGTAGTTTAAGAAGTCCTAGAAAAATAAAAGTAAATTATATAGGGGACAATGCGACACAGGGACAGTCCTCGCAATTGGTTGATAAATTTAGATTTATAACAAATTTTATTGAATTAGATAATGCAGGAAATGGTTCAAATGAAATATTAGGTGGTGGATATGCTCGTAATTCTAATGAATTAGATTTACCAAGAAAAAGTGAAAAACCTTATTTTTCAAAATATGAATACCAGAGCGACATATCACAAATAAATAGTAACACTGTAGGTATTTCAGAGTATGATATAGATAATAGTATTCAATATCTAGATGCTTCCAGAAATAATAATGGAAATACTTTATCATTGAATGATATCAAGTATTATAAAATACAATATAAACTATTAATTCCTCCTGTGAGTGGAAAGAATTACAAAATAACATATACATTTGGAAAAGATATTGGAGCTGTTACAACATTTTTTAGATTTGAAGATATGTCAGGTACTCCGTCCCCATTTCCAGATGGTAGCAATAATCATTATGCTATAAGAGATAGTGAATCAATAGAATTAAAATGGAATAGTGGTGAAACCGATATTAAAACCATTTACATTACAGATATAGCATCTGGAACTAATGTAGTAGATTCTACTATATTGACAACTGATACTTCACTTACCAATACAATTTACGATGAAAATTATGATTTATCTTTTAATGTATTTCAATTATATTTCTTTTCAAGAAATGCAATAGATGAAACAAATATAATTAGAGATGAGTTACCCTATACAATTTATACTTTTGATACTACAAGTAATGATGAAAAATTTATAGATATTAGTTATTCTCCTGGTGGTTATGTTCCTTATAGATATATTAATTATTTTAAAAAACAGGGGTCACAACCTGAGTTGTTATTTTTTTCCAGTGATTTTTCAGAAGGACCATTTATTACGAGACAGGAGCGAATACAATATAATCCAGGTAAGATATTTCCTAAGGGAACAAATACCAACATTACAACTAATGCTGTTGTTATAGATCCATCAAATACAGATGTTTTTCCAACTGTAAACATAGATATTAGTGGAGATGTTATATTTGATTTAAGTTTTGCAGTTACTCCCAATCAATTATCTCCTGAAGAAGCATCTAAACCAGATAATCAAGGACAAGAAATAGCAACATTTGACCAACATATAAGCAATACAAATAAAGATATATTTTCCAATGCCGTCCCTCAATATACGTTTGGGCAGGGCGCGCGAAATATAGCAGGTAGTCAAGTAGATGTTTTGTTTGATGAACCTTTACAGCTTATGTTAAAAAATTATTTGATACCAGATTATTGGAGACTATCGAATAAGTTGAATATAATAAGGACTACAAATGATGTTCCTGGTATAACTCTTGACGATTATAGATATTATAATACTTGGGAAAATCAAATTAAAACCTCTATGATTTTTGATATTTTAAGTATTGTATTAAAATCACAAGGGAATATTGATGATAAAAGAGTAACAAATATATTAATAAATACAAATAGAAGAGCAAGAGGAACTAGCGAGTATAGTGCAATTACAAATACGGGTAAACTACTTAATAATACAGTAGATGATTTAGTATATGATGTTCAAGGTGCTTTGGGTGTTCCTCCAACAGATTATCTTAATTTAGAACCAATTATAGTTTTGTTAAAGGCTTCTTTTGATGGTCCTTTTGGAACACTCGGACAAAATTTTATAGGTAACAAGGCAACAGCTGAAGGTGGTATAAATGTACCATATCCTGCTCAACCAGGTATTTTATCAAATGAAAGTAAATTTGTAGTTAGCACTGTTTTGTTAGATACTTTAAGACGAGGAAATAATTTGGATGGTAGTGATCTTGGAGGTAGTGACTCTGCATATAATGGCATATTTAATATTGATTCAGAGGTTCCTAATAAGGAAGATTATGGGCTTTTGAAACAAAATAATTCTTTTATTGGAACAATTATAGGTCCTTCCCCACTTCCTGTGTTACTTGTTGATATCTCTTCTGTGGTTCAGATTATTAACCCAGAGTTCAGTGCACAATTCAATATGTTAAATGATGAAAATACTACAGTAACAATAGACTGGTCCGGATTTTCTTTTTCAAAAGATCCAAATTGGGAAACAAGTAAAAGTGATATTTATTGGTCAGTATCAAGATATAATCTTTCTACAGGAGTTTCAAAATCATTATTGAGCAATACACAAATAAAGTATGATTTTTTAAATGATAAATATACTTTTGTAGATAAATCAGTAGTAATATTTACTAAATATAGATATACTGTTTCAGGTATTTTTAGATGGACAGGTATAACAGATTATGCTATTACTACACCAGAAATTCCTTTTTTGAATGTTCCTGGTTTTAATACACCTGATATATTGATTTGTAAATATAATCGATTCCCTTATGGAAGATTTAACACAACTTCTACAAATTTAAAGCTTTATGCACCATTAAGACTTACAACTTCTGAAGGGCAAGTAGACCAATTTAATAAAAAAACAGCAGGGGGTGGATGTGTAGATCCTAATAATCCTGGTTTAAATTTATTTACACGCACAAGTAGAATATCTTCATCAAATAACATTTATGCAAATACAACAAATCAATTATCAAAAAAACAAACTTATGTAATTCTATCAAAATCACGATTTAGACCTTTTCGTTAAAAAAATTTAATATTATAAATATTTTTAACTATTCTATAATTTTAAGATCATTGACTTTCCAATATTCACTTCCTCCATTTGGCATAGGTCTTCTTATTATAAATGGAATTTTATTTTGAATAAGTTCCATATTGGCAATAGTATGCCCATCTATAATTTCTTTTGATAATTCAACAAATGATTTTGCTCCATGATTTAATTGTTTAGCTCTCAAACCAAGTATTTTTGCTTTTTCATATCGTGTTAAAATAGGAATAGTAATATGTAATGGGTCAATAATAATACCTTTTTTATTTCTAGTAACATTTGAAAGTGTAGATAATTCTTTATAATTAATTTGTTTAGTTTCAGGATGGTATTCGTGTAAATAATCTCTATTAATATCATTTTCTAATTTTTGCATATGTTCATTATATTCTTCATCATCACTATCTTCATCTTCATCACTAGATATTTCTTCTAAATTATCTTCAGAACTTTTATCAATAATAAAAGTAGGTGATGTATCTTTTACTTCTGGTCCTGGCGTAGGGCTTTCAGGAATAACAGGTGAAAGCATATCTTCATCTACTTCTTTTGGCGGAGTTACTTCACTTCCATCATCTGTTAATCTTTCAACCAAATATTTTCCTTCTTCAGTTATACCTTTTATTTCATATTTTGGTTGATTTACACCAAATTCAGGTAAATATTCCGATATTTGTACGACATCTCCAATATTGTATTTTTTATCATCGTCTGTTTCAATATCACTTTCTTGACCCATATCATCTTCTACTGTATCAGTTAAATTATTCATTCCATCAATTACATCGTTATCTTCATCATCGGTATCATCTTTTTCTGATAAAACGATACTTTCAGTATCATTACCACTCTCTTCGGCAGCCTTTAATTGCTGTTCAACATCGACTTCTTCTAAATCACTCATTTATAATAATATAATAAAAACTTTATTATATTGTTTTCAATTTTATTTACTATGAGTGTTCCATACTGTATCACATATTGCACATAAATAAACAAATTTCATATTAGCATCATCATATCTAATGTATAATATTTCTTTTTGAGCAAGAGGTTCATCACTTTTCTCTTCAGTTTTATTACAATCACAATCAGGATTTGGACAATCTATGTTAGTAATTCTTGGTAATGTAGGGTCTAATTTTGTATATTTATTGATACTTGTTTTATAATTCATTTCTTTTTTGATATCTGTTCTACTAACATATAGATTATTCAAGTTTGAAACAAGAGATTCATCTTCATTACCACAATTTCTACAATAGTAAATTAATTTATCCTCATCATCTTTTTTTAACTGTAAATAATACATATTACCACATTTTGGACAGAAGTGCATTTTTTATATACTAGTATTATTATTATTTTTATTTCAATTTTAAATTATATATTATTGATGACTTCAATTAGTTGCTTTTCTAAAGTTTCATAATCAATTATGGTATGCATATTATATACAGTAACCTTGATTTTTTCTTCTTTGTCATATTTTTTTTTCAGAGAACTTACATAATCAAGTATCTCTTTTTTATTTTCCTTGATATAATTTGTATATATTGAAAAAAATACTTTACAATTACCTAGATTAGAATATTGTTTTTCTTTGTTTAAATTTCTAGTAAGAGCAATTTGTAAATTCTTAAATCGTATAATATTATTGTAAGGTATAAATGATCGGTGTTTTTCTGTAAATCCAGGTTCATTTAATAGAGGTTTGTTGTGAAAGAGTGTAACTAACATAAGTAATACAGATTTTATAGTTTGACAAGAGGTCCATTGTTCACCTCTCCAAGTATTCAATATACTAATACATACTTTACCATTTCTATATAAATTTGGATGGAATCTGGTGGTACCATCATTAGTCCTATATTTAAGTTTTGGTGGAGAAAATGGATAATTAGTAGGAAATATAAATTCGAAACAATAGCATCCATATCTATATAATGTATCACTTGGACCAAAAATAACAGCATATCCTTTTAACATATTTTCTTCATCATGTGCATAATATATACCGTGTTCTGATAGAGGGTTTTTGATTATTTCAACAATATCCTTTTGTAATCGTCTGCGGCTATCTTTGGTCATAACAACTTTGCTAGTATCAGTCATAATATATTATAAGAATGTTTAGAAATATTTAAATTAATATGATATAATAATATTTTGTTAGC
>WLWF01003349.1_pt1 | contig 10604 bp, 6 predicted proteins | sample 6718331 | NCBI WGS metagenome assembly WLWF01 (sample SAMN12718692, study PRJNA515312) | sponge metagenome | isolation source: marine sponge | host: Mycale hentscheli | place: New Zealand: South Island, Marlborough, Capsize Point | collected 2003-05-01
GTGAGCCAAATCCGGTGGACGAAGCCTGGATGGCGTCGTAGGGCGCGGACTGTCCAGCGCTTGGGGAGATCCAGTAGGTGACCGTACGAAAACCGTTGGAGAAGGCGGTGAAGATTGGGTTGGGTTGCGGCGCCAGCAACACGAACAAGAGGATCGCAATCAGGAAAGCGACAAAACCGATCAGTGCCCAGTCTCGGCGTTGAGGTGGACGCTGGGTCGTGTCGGCGTGCTCGGGAGCCTGCTGCGTGGCGATCGTTGCTCGAGCGACGATGGCGAAGTCAAGGCCGCATCGGGCGCAAAAGTGAGCTGTGGGTTCGTTGCGAAACCCGCAGCGTGAACACGGCGTGCCGTCGAGAGGTCCCAGCCCACCGCCTTGACCCACGGCGATTGTTCGCTCGGTGGCTTGGAGTGCCTTGGCCGGCTCCTCCGATTGGATTTCCGCAGGAACGTCTTGCGGAACGACAACCCCGCTGCTCTCCTCGTCGTGCATCGAAGCGTGCTCGTGACCGACTGCAGGGGTTTCGCTGGTTGCCGGGTGCGTGGGCTCCTCAATGATCGGTCGCGCCCACAACTTCCACCACGGGTCGGGGTCACCGCGACGGACCTTGGGTGGCGGGGGTTCGTCAGCTTCGGTGCCGCCGTCCGTGCCACCTTCGTCCGTGCCGTCGCTGCCAGCAGTCGGTGGACCCTGATCGTCGGTGGCAAGCCCCGTATCTTGCGCACCTTCGTGCGTCGGTGTGGAGAGCGACTGCGATGTTCCTGCCGAGGGTTCGAGTGAATGCTCTGGCGCGGACTCGTCGTCGTGTGCTGGTGTTTCCGTGGGGGAGTCAGCGGACTCAGGAGAGTCAGTGGAGTTACCGTCGCCCGTCGGAGGGTCGGGCTTCGGTTGGGTCCACGGGGGTACTCCGGCGAACTCGAGATAGGCCCCGCAACCGGGACAGTAGGGAGTCCAGGTTGTCCTCGTGCCGCACCGTTGGCAGGTAATGCTGGACGGTGTTTCGGTCACGTCACGACCGTCACGACGAGTTCGACATGTGCAGGTAGGACGGATAAGAGTGCAGCTCGTATGTCAGATTCCTTGACGCTGGAGCCTTCGTCCGGGGTGAACGTGACCGTCACGTGCGGAGGGTTGGCGGCGGACCAGGTGGATGGTTCTTCGAACTCGTTGGCCGTTGTGACGTCTCCGGAATCCGTCACATCGCACGTGCCTCCGAAGAGTTCGGTCACTCGGTCGGAGATGCTCTGCGTGGTGCCGCGCCAGCGAGACCTTGGCACGGCATTCGCAAGCGCCTGTCGTTTCATCGCGTCAGTCCAGCCCTGTTCGCTTGACACCAGCAACCAGGTACTCATGTACTCGATGAAATCCATCGGAGCGAGGTCAGCATCGAGATATGCGTGATAGCAATCGAGCGTCGAGATGATGGGTGCGAGAACTTCATCGAGGGTGTCGAGAAACAAGTTGGTGACCCGGTCATCGGCGAGCATGGATGGTGCGTAGTTGCGGAGTGGGAACGGGCTCGGCAATCCGGGAATGAGCGCGCGCTGTGTCGGCTCGAAGACCATTTGTCGCTCGATGGGGGATTTGTATGGCGTGGTCATTGTTGGATGACCTCGAAGTCCGACGGCAGGCTGTAGAGCAGATCGTGCGGCTTCAGTGAGATCTTGTCTGTTGGCTCGGCTTTGGCTCCAGTGACTGCGTCGACAGGAATCAGTCGGGCGACGTCCACGTACATCAGCTCCGGAACCTGCTGCAGCACGCTGTAGATATCTCCGACGGAGACGTCACGACCGAAAGGCCACCCCGTTCCGTCGTAGCCACCGTGCAGGGGGTGAAGGAAGTTTGCGATCGCGTCGTCTGCCGCTGTAAGGACCTGTTCCTGATCTGCCTGCGAGTGGATAGCAAGACGGGCAGCGACGGACACGCCCATATAGCGGGGAGGCTCGATTCGAACCGTGGTTCCCACCAATCGCCGGTCATCGATGAACTTCTTCACGTTGGCCAGGGTTTCCTCGCGAGGACGAAGCAACTCGAAGGGAACGCGTCCCGGTTGGATATCAGGAACGACGAGAACCAGGACGGTGCCCGGGCTCCCGAAATCGGCTCCGTTCAGGCACTTGGTTCGCACCAGTGATGGAGATGCTTGCTGGGTGAGTAGTTCGAAGTCCGCTGCGCTGACTGCTCGGTTGCGGGCGCGCAGGTCGATGGCCGCTCGTGCCTTGAGGTCCGCGATCGTCTCCGCGTCGACGCCGCCCACGGCCGGATGAATGTTCTCCGCCTTGGAAATGAACGGGATGCTGGTTCGCAGCAGTCGCAGCGCTCCTGCATCTACATTGCCGGCGACGCCACCACCCGCGCGGTACTCCGGGACACGAAGGTTGCTGCCCGACGGTGGTGTAGCGCCGTAACTTCGGGTCGACCCATCGGGCTGGCGAACGATGGGTCCAAAGCGCAATTCACCGGTCACGTTGTCGAGACAGAAGATCTTCTCCTGTGGCTCTCGATTTGCGAAGGTTTCCACCCGAGTCCACCGTTCCCAGCCATCGGGGCTACTAACCTCGAGGATGAGATCGTCTTGGCCGGCGATGAGAGGCGTGCGGTTGAGCGTGAAGGCCTCTCCGGGAGTCCCAGCCGTCCTCCCGAGCATCTCGTTCTTCACGATCTGGCAATGAGTGGCTGGCACAAATCCACCGATGGTTGCCGCGGACATGGAGCGGATCTTCGGAGACTCCTTGTATTCGGGTTGATCACCTTCTGCTGCAATAACCCGAACTCGGATCCATGCCGCCGCTACACCGTTGAGGGAATTTTCCCGTTGTTCGCCGATGGATAACTCGATGGTGCCCTTCCTGTTGAAGCCACCGGTGGTGTCCATCAGGCATTCCACGGGTTCCCATGAGCGACCGTTCCACGCGTCGAATGCTCGCGGCGGTCGCTTCGGATCGACGCCGATGCCCTCGATACGTGAATCCACGGTGAGTCGCACGATGCAGTGAGACGCGGGCTTATTGAGGCCGATGAAGAATGCATCGTCGACTGCGGGTACCTCGGCGAAGCACTCGACGTCCTCGGAGGTTTGATCGGTGATATCGACCGACGTGAACGCACCGCCGGCGGGCTGGGTGAGTGCGGCGGTAATGGACGTACTGACGAGTGTGAGGTCTTTGTCGGTCGTGAAGGACACGGGTGGGCCGTCGCCGCGGCGCGTCGTGGAAATCACGGTGCTGGCAGGAACGAGGATGTCGCTGTCTTGAGGAACGGCGAGGGAGAACTGCATAGTCGTGTACGCGGCGGCCGGTGGTCGAAGCGTCTCGCCGAGGAAGTCGAGGAACTTGATCCAGTGCAGCTCAGGAACCTTGTTCAGCCGGAAGACCAATTGGTCGACCATGTAGGCGAAGGTCTCGATCAGCGTGACTCCGGGGTCGGCCACGTTGTTGTCGGTCCACTCGGGAGCACGCTGCTGAAGGAGGCGTTTCGCCTCGTCGACGAAGTCCTGAAAGGCGCGATCGTCCAGATTGGGGGATGGAAGGCTCATTACCCCTCCTGCTCGGGGATCAGATAGAAGGGTACGAGGAGGTTGCGCACGTCGTAGGAGTTCTTAATTCGGTACTTCACGGTTATTTCCGCGAGCGTGTTGCCCTGTTGGAATTCGACATCGACACCGAGGATGTCAGCCCGCGTCTCCCACCGTTCGAGCGAGCTGGTCACCAGAAGTTGAATGCGTGTCCGTAATTCTGGCGACGCGGAGTTGAACACGAGATCGTGGATCCCACAGCCGAAGTCCGGCCGCATCGGACGTTCGCCGTAGGCGGTTCCGACGATGAGCGCGATGGAACGTTCGATGTTGGCCGCGCCCGTGACCATGCCCAGACGACCCTGGGAATCAAGTTCGAGGGGGAACGCGATCCCCTTGCCGACGAAATCCTGCGTGGTCACGTTCACGCTCCTAGGTTGACTATGCCGCCGGACACATCCACGGCGGGTGCGACCAAACTGATGTCTCCGCTTGCTTCTACGTTGATAGATGAAGCAGCGATACTCAATTCGCCGGCAGAGGACAGTTCCAGCGCACCCTCGGCTGAAACCGAGACATCCCCCTCGCCGTTGATGGTGACATCGCTCGCGTTGACGAGAACAGCTCCTTCGGAATTCACTGTAACGTCCGAGGCGCTGGTGATGATGATGGGTTGTTCTTCGATGGTCATGATCTCGATGCCTGATTCCGGCGAAAGGCGGATCATGCACGAGGCGCCGAGTGTTGTTTGAATAGTGAGCGAGGTGTTTTCCGGGCTGTCGTTGAAAATGAGTTGATGCCCGTCGCGCGAGGTGTAGGCGCGGATCATGGGTGCGCCTTGGACAATTTCGCCGAAGGGGATCGCCCCTCTGCGGTCTTGGCTATACAGCCCCCCGATGACATATGGGGAGTTCAACTGCCCATTCTCGAAGGCAACAAGAACCTCGTCGGTAGGTTCGGGAAGAATCTGCCAGCCGAGCATCTCTCCCGCTCCAGGCTGAACGACCCGTGCCCACGGACTGACGTACGTTTCCGATAGCCACGGGAAACTCAACAGCACCCGGCCCATTGCCTCGGGATCCTCGGTGTCGGTGACGATCGCTGAATACACGCCCGTCAACTTCGAGGACGTCACGGCCGAGTCTTGAAGGCCGGCGAGCGTGCGGTCTTCGAGACCAGAGCACACCAAGGATGTTCGGTACCCCGTCAGGTTGGGTGCGAACGTGTGAATACTCGAGGTGACGGTGTACTCGCCGGTCAGCAGGCCAGCATCGGCGAGGCTGATGGCTCGGTTGGGCATGATCGAAGGATTGCCGCGCATCTCGATTTCGATGTTTGCGTACGCCCCGGACAGCCGTGCGGCCAAGCCTTCCGAAGCCGCCTCGGTAGCCGCCTCGTTCCCGGCCAACCTGTCGAGTCGAACAAACTGGTTCACGCCGCCAAGCTCAGCTCCGAGCTCCTCGGGGAGCACCGTGTTCAAGGACGTGTCCGACATCGTGGGGGCTTCTCCGAGGGACGGCAGACCCAGAGACTGATCCCAGCCTCGAGCCGAGGAAGCTGCTGTGATGCCGGACCCGGAAACGGACGCTTCGAGGTTGATGATGCGGTCATCGCCGATGGAGAACGATAAAGGTGATGGGTCGATACCGATGGGTGGTGGCGCTGTCTCGGCGGGCATCGTCGGACCGAAGTGCAACGTGGGAGTGCCGGTGAGAGGGTTCACGGCGACGTTGACGACGTATCCGATCTCCTTTGCAAGGCGTACGAGGAAGTCCCAGTAGGTTTCGTTTGCCTGCACGACCATCTCGTGAACGACCGGGTGAGGGACAGCTTCGGTGACGATCGCGTGCTCAGCACCAATGACTTCTGCAACCTCGCTGTAGCTCATCATCGGGTAGCCCATGGTCTTTTGACCGTGGAGGAGTCGGTGGCTTGCGTCGTATGCGCGTACGACGCTGAGCCGTCCTCCGGCGTTCTCGAACTGGATCTCGAGCGTCTCTACCTGACCGAAGAAGATTGCCTCGCCAGCGGCGTCGTCTCCGGTTACGGCTCGCACTTCCACGAAATTGCCAATTTCCAGTCCACACTCCATAGGGATCGTCAAGTCTGGATCGGAGAACTCAATCTCGCATGACGATGGAAGGTTCACCTGGGACTCGACCTCGACGCGGCGTATCTGGTTGGAGAACTCGGGGAGAATAGGAATGCTGTCAACGAAAACTCGCAGAATCAGATCCGATGTGCTTAAGGTGGCAAGGGACATCGCTATCGGCCTGCCCCGTTCGGCGACGATGAGATTCCCGAGGTCGAGACCGGGCGGCCAGATTCACCGCGTCGGGGCAGGGTTGACTTATCGGGAATGACCAAGCTTCGACCCGCGCGCACACGCAACGGGTCGTTGATGTCGTTCGCGTCGGCAATGTCTCGCCAATGCGAGGGTTGGTGGTAAGCCCGAAAGGCCAGGTGCGATAACTGATCACCGTCGTAGACCTCAAGTTGTCGTCGTCCAACGTCGCCTCCAGACGTGGGGTTTTGGGCGTCGAGCGATGTTGGGTACTGGGTGATGCTGAGATGACCCTGAGCTCGCGTTGGCTCTCCTCGATCGTTGAATCGAATGAAGTTCGTCTCTACCTTGTCGACGTAGCTGACGGGGGAAACGAAATTTCCCCACAGCAGCACAACCAGCGGTGCCGTTCCGATTCCGACGGCGGCAAGGAGTGCATCAACTTCGCATAGCGCCATCAGGCGCTCGACCTCAGGTAGGACGCTTTCTCCTTCGGCGTTCCCTCCTTGACCCTGGTCGACGCGAGCACCGTCCAGGGTGAAATCGAAGTCGATGGTCATGGGTTGCGTGCCCAGCCAGTTCACCGGTCCCGATCCCTCAGCCGACGGTGAATCGTTGATCCGCCATGTGGCTCCCTTATTGACTTTGACGCTCGAGGGGGGAACCCAGAAAGTGATGGCGGGAAAGCCTCCGAGTGTTGCCCCTGCAGTCTTGGCGATCACTTCGTTCTTCGCGGATAGGGCAGTCGATGGCATATACGCGGCAGCGTCTCCACCGGGAGTCCAACTCGTGACGGCAGACAGTGCACTCGCGACACCGGAGACTCCGCCGGGAAGCACCACCAATTTGAATGGCTGTACAGACTCGGCGCTGTCGATCCCTGGCGCCAGGCTGCCACTCTCAGCAAAGCCGGAGTGGGAGAACGTGAGTGTCTCGGTGATTCGTGGTGGCGTTTCTGCGGAGGGAACGGCGACGAAGTCCGGTTGTGTCCACGACACCGGGTAAGCGTTGCGGAAGTTGTAGGTGGCTTGTTGCAGTGAGCCCTGAACGTCCAGGTAGTTGACCGTCACGGAAACAGTTGAGGGCCCAGAAGTTTCCGCTGCAGAGAACCATTGGGCGATCCATCCAGACTGATTGGCGGTCCACGGCCGGGTCAGTGTGACGTTGCCGTAGTCCAGCGAACCCAGCATCTGGAACCGGCTCCGGTTGTAGCCCCCGGCCTGAAGATCTTGAGCACCGAGGCTTACCGAACCTAAGGACAGTGATTGCCAGTTGGCGCCGAGCGTTTGGTCTGATGCGACGATGTCGACGCTGATCGAGAAACCGACGAAGTTGGTCGCGGTGTAGTCGGAGTCGAAGGGCGCGGGGGTCGACATGGCTTAATCCTCCCGCACGAGTCGGCCGCGTCGTTCGCGGTCTCGCAGGAGCTCGTTCCTGAGATGGCGACGAATGATGGGGTACAGGGCCGCCGCGTGGCGCTCGAGCCACGCATCATCGGGGGTGGAGTTATCCCGCTCGGTCGCAGATCGTCGAGTGCCCGAAGCCTCCTGGCCCGCCATTCCTCCGGGGTTGGCTGCAGGCAGGGATGACGGCGGCGTGCTGGGCGGTACGGGCGTTGACGATGGTGCCGCCTGTGCTCTCCTTCGCTGAACCACGGAACGGTCGGGCTCTGACGATGCCATTGGATTCTCGGAGGAGGTTGTGGGGTTCTGCGAGGTAACGATGGGAAGGGCCACCGGCTGCAACCCCGATGCTTGCGCGACGCCTGCTTGTGACGGGGTCGACTGGCCGATAGGTGTCGCATCTGTCGGCGAGCCGCTGCTCGGCTCTGGACGGCCAGCAGGACGCGGCGAGCGTGGAACAGCCGCAACGCGCACCAGGTCGCTGCTCGAGGATGCGTCGACCCTTGTCCCCGGTACGGGTGTGCGCTTGGTAGGCGTGTCGCCACGGGGCACTCGGACGGCTGGTGAACGTCCGCCGGGTGGAGTAGGTGTGGGTGCGAAAGCAGAGCTTGCTGCGGGAACAACTCTGGTCGAATTTGTCACTGGTGGAGTCATGGCGGGTGGGCTGGCCGGCGTCGGCAGTGACGACGTGGGCACATTGGGTGAAGAGGCGCCGTTGGGTGACGCGGGTGCCAGCATGCTTTCTACATCCAGCGCCTTCTGCTCAAGGCGCCGACCCTCAGGGGTGTGTTCAGGTGGCAGTTGTCTGCCGCTTCCTTGTTGGACGACGTGTGTGAGTTCGTGTGCGAGGAGTCGTCGGTGGCGATCGGACGTCAACGGAGCGGTGCCGGGAAGGTGAACGTGACCTCGATGGGTGAAGGCATCCGCTTGAAGATCCCGAGCCCTCTTGCTTACTGCTTCTCCGCGAACGACCGATGCTGTCGCGGGGGACACCCCGGTGGTTGCCGCGACCGCTGCTCTGATGTCAGCGGGAACCGTGATCGTTGTGGGCGACCCTGCTAGGGCAGGGTTTGGCTGATCGGCTTGAGACTTTTTTGTTTCTGACGACTCCACCGAGGTGGACGACTGCATGGATTCGTCCGACTGTTCCGATGGGAACGAGTCGGTGGACTGCGGTGACGATGCCGACGGCGATGCCGATGCCGCTTGAATCGGGCTGACGGTTGGCGCTGTCGTAGAAGATTGCGGCGCCCATGGAGCCGTTGATGGAGTCACGGTGGACGGCTCGGATGAGCCAGGTGGGTCGAGGATGTCCTTACGCGCGCCTGCATCTTCGGCGCGAGGTGTGGTGGTTGCTCTGCGTTGAAGAGGCGCATCGGAGAGGACTGGTACGGACGCATAGTCTGACGTGCCGGACACAGGTGTCGACGAAGGAGCACCGTCGACTGCAGCTGGCTGCGGTGCTGCAGCCGAACTCACGGCAGATCGGCTCGCGGCAGGATCGGTGCGGGTATTCGGGCTCTGTGTCGTCGGCACTTGCGTGGGCGGCGTCGAAATTGGTGTCGTCGCGGGTGTCGGGGTGGTCGACGACGGTGGTGCGGTTGTGCCGGTAGCTGAGTCGGATGAGGAAACGACCGGTGAGTCGGCCGGTGGTGCTGTCGCGGGGCGAGTGACAGGAACGTTTTGCGGCTGACTCGGCGGTTGACTGTCTGGTGATTGATTTTCGGTCGATCCGGGCGCTGAGGAACGCGATCCGGGCGCCTCGTTTGTTTTCGGAGTATCGGCAGAGTCTGCGAGTTGTCGTGCGTCTTCTTCACGTACGACTTCTCCACGGACGCCTTCCACTTGCACACTGCTCGGTGGCAGGTCAGGTGATTGCACGGCGCTTGATTGCACGGCGCTTGATTGCACGGCATCGCCAGCAGGCTTGGGAGATGGAGCGGATGTCTCGGGCGGCTCGAATGGTGCCGGTGTGGCTCGCGGTACGGACGGAGTCGATGAATTGCGGGGTTGCGCGGAAGGACTTGACGCAGGTGATGTCGTCACGGGAGCGCCCTGCGTAGATGACGGCGGCGTAACGGTCGCTGAAGTATCCGCTGGTGAAGTCTGCGCTGGTGGTTGTTGTGAGTCATCGGTCTGGGCTGGTGGTGTGTGCGCGATAGCTGCAGTCGCCGCGGCGGGGGCTGCGCCTCGAATACGTGTCGAACGCGGCCGCCGCTGAATGTCGTCTGACTCAACGGTGGAAATGAACGACGAGGCAGGTAACGACGAGGCTGCGCTCGACGATCCTGCAGGCGGAGATGCCGGGGCGGCTTCAACGAGGTCTGGTGGAGTGACGGCATCCACGTGGCTCGAAGTCTCGGCGGGTGTGCGGGTGTGCTCGTGGGCGCGTGTCGGTGCGGGTCGCGTACTAGATGCGGACGTCGCGGACGTAGTTGTCGGGGACGCGGTTGTCGCGGACGGAGCTGGTGTAGGCGGGGGCGTCGGTTCGGATGACTGCTCGGGTGACTGCGCTTGGGGTCGGGTACCCGGACGTCGCATGGTGCGGGTTCGTCCGGTGAGGGTACGGCCGCCCTCGGTAACCGTGATCGCGGCGAGAACGTCACTGAGCGGTTCGGAGGGCAGCACTTCGCTCTCACCTGGCTCGTCGCCTCGACTCGGGGGCACCTGATCCTCGGGCTTTCGAACCGAGCGGGCGGGAGCGACGCCTTGAGGTGGAAGGGGGATTGGCCCGGTGCTCACCTGACGGCGAGGGGGACGAGGCGTTGACGGGCGGGGGAGAGGTCTCGCCGACGTTGGGGCGGACGCGTGGGACGCAGACGCGGACAAACGCGTCGGGGTGACGGTTCCTGACGTTGTCGACGCGTCGTCATCTGGTGTGAATTCGTCGTCGGTCGTGGAAACCGACCCGCTCGGTTGAACGGTGGGCCCGGTGCTCGGCGCATCACGGCTGCCGAGCACCTCGTCCGTGGGCACGTCGTTGGCCGGCTTGCCGATGCGCCGTGCGGAGGAGACCCGAACGGCTATCCGTCCCGCAGGTGCGAGACCTTTCGCGTGCCGCAGGGCTGGAGCGACAACGCGAACGGGTTGTCGAGTGACGACGAAATCTCCAGCGGGGCGCAGCAGCGTCCGGTGGGGTCGCTGCACGCCGGTCGTCATCGGCACAGCGAGATAGTCAGCCCGCACCGGCCCACGCCAATCGTGAACCGTTGAGCCTGGTGTCTCAGCCATGCTCTACTCCTCCCGCCGTATCTGCGAGTCGCTGCGACTGCTCGAGGAGACGGCCTCGGATCTGGTGAGGTAGGTCGAGGAGTGTGTCGAGCGGCCAGTGAAGGTAGAAGGCCAAGGCTCCTACCTCCTCCCACAGCAGGTCAGCCTCGGCCGTCGTCATTCCCCCGGGCCATC
>WLWF01003350.1_pt1 | contig 10601 bp, 7 predicted proteins | sample 6718331 | NCBI WGS metagenome assembly WLWF01 (sample SAMN12718692, study PRJNA515312) | sponge metagenome | isolation source: marine sponge | host: Mycale hentscheli | place: New Zealand: South Island, Marlborough, Capsize Point | collected 2003-05-01
ACACGAGTGGTCGTTTCAAACCAGGTTTTGATGCCGGCACGCTCAGTGACCTGCTCGGCTGAAGCGCCAGTGGCCTTGACGGCACCGCAATCTGACTGGAGCATCGTCAGTCAGAGTCGAAGAACCCCGTCGATCTCAGTTCTCGCTTGATGTTTGAAATAATCGCTAGCACAGGCGCAGCAAGAACAAGGCCGATTAAACCCGCCAGGATCCCGCCGAGCGATGTCGCAAGCAAGATTGTGAGCGGGTGCATATTGAGGCTGCTCCCAAGAAGCACCGGTTCCAAAAAATTCTCGAGCACAAGATTCACTAATAAACAGGCCGCCAGCACAGCGCAAGCAGCCCCGATTCCACCGGAGCCGAGCGCCATCAAGACTCCAAAAGCGCCACCGATGAATGCACCGAGATAGGGTATGTAGCCACCGATAAAGTTGACGATCCCGATAGCGAAGGCAGCGGGGACCCCCAAAGCCCAGACTGCAGCACCAATCGCCACTCCATTTGCTAGCGCCATAGCAGTTCGCCCACGGAAGTAGCTCTGCATGTCAGCAACGGCTTTGTTTGCTACGCGCTCGTGGAGGTTCCGGGTCTCAAGGTCATCTTCGTTCTCAAGTGCCTGACTGAGAAGCTGGCGGCCGTCTTTGAGGAGGTAGTAGAAAACGATGGTTCCGAGCACTGCCCCTGCGATGAAGCCGAATGTTGAGTCGACAAACGTGAGTACCTGACTTGCTGCGCCTCCTGCCACGGCGGGCCCAGCGTCGGACACCGCCTGGCGCACTTTGTTCGCTAGGTCATCGTTGACGGGCGTGTCCGCCCACCACTGCTGGAGTCTCTCAACAGCCTTATCTAGATTCGCACTCATCTCGCTGGACTGATCCACGAGCGCAGCAGCTGTGATCCAGCCGACGCCAAAAAGGAATATCGCTAGACCGATAAGGACTCCGGCAGCCGCCAGACCGGACGGAATCTTGCGGGCGGTCAGCCAGTCAGCTGCGGGCCAGCAGACAACGGCGAGGAACGCCCCGAGGATGAGTGGCGCAACGATCTCACTGGTGGCACCGATCACGATCGCTACGACAGCTGTCGCTATCACAAATCCCAGAAAAAACCAGCTGGCTAGGCCAACCCGGCGGTACCAGGAAGGAATCCGCCAGGCGGACTCGGAAACTCCGTCAAGTTGCTTTTGATTAGTCATTGTTAGCCTCCACCCCCTTCGCGGTGAGATTATTCTTCGTGAGATCGCTGAGGAGAAATTGACTGGATTAATCTGATCGGAAATGGGGTCGCAACATTGACCTGACCGGCGTGGCGCGGAAGGCGAACCGACATGTTTTTGAAATGTCGTGAATCAGCGCGGATCAGACCGAACAAATCTCGGACCCCTCTTGAGCAGTCGACCCCGAAATCGTTCCAATTTCAAGTCCGTCAATCGCTCGCGTCGAAGTTTAATGGAGTCCCATACAGTCAATATAAACTGCTCTTTACCCGTAGTAGGAAAGTTGTCGAAAGGAATTCATCGTGACAGCCCCAAATATTGTGTTCATGCTTGCCGACAACGTGGGCTCGGGCGATTTGAGTTGTTTCGGCGGAAACACTCCGACGCCGAGGCTTGATGAACTTGCTGGCGAAGGGATTCGGTTCACGAATTTCAACACCGAGGCACAGTGCACGCCGACTCGGGGTGCGATCCTTACAGGTCGAATGCCAGTGCGTACTGGCACTTTCCGTGTTCCGCTGCCTGGTGAGCCAGGCGACTATGGGCTGTCGACTTGGGAGTACACCTTGGCTGACCTGTTGAGCGACGCCGGGTATGCGACGGCCTGCTACGGCAAATGGCATTTAGGCGACGTTGCTGGTCGGCTGCCCACCGATCAGGGCTTTGACGAGTGGTGGGGTATCACAGAGTCAAGCGACGAAGCCGCCTACACAGCACACCGCTTGTATCCCGACGAGTGGCACGTGCCGCAGATCAAGCAAGCAACACGAGGCGAACAAGAACAAAACGTTGCTGACTTTGATCTCGAAACTCGACCGCTCATGGATGAAGGGATCACAGAGCGAACTGTTGGATTTATCAAGCGCAACGCCGAATCAGGGCAGCCGTTCTTCGCGTATGTACCGTTCACCAATCTTCATCCGCCGATGATTCCTCACCCAGACTTTGATAACGGCCAAGGTGACTACGCAGCGAATGTCGCCGAGCTTGACGCCAGAGCCGGCCAAATTCTTGACGCCCTCGAAGAGGCAGGCGTTGCTGAGAACACGATTGTTGTGTGGGCAAGCGACAATGCTGCCGGTGCAGGATTTGGCGGAAGCAACGCGCCATGGCGCGGTTGGTTTGGAGGTGGCTGGGAAGGTTCAATCCGGGCCCCTGCGATGATCCGCTGGCCCGGCCATGTCCCGTCGGATGTTGTCAGCGATCAGATTGTTGCGACCTACGACTGGTTCCCGACGCTTGCGACGCTTGCTGGGGAGACAGCTCGTATTCCTGACGACCGTCCGATCGACGGGATCGACATGGCCGAGTTCATGACTGGTGGTCGCGATGAATCTGGTCGGGAACACTTTGTGTTCTTGGGCAGCGACGCTGAGCCTCTCTCGGTGAAATGGAAAGACTTGAAAGTCCATTTCCGCGAGGCAACAACAGATGCTTGGTCGTCACCACTGGTGAGTCACCAGATCCCTGCCGTTTATGATCTGGCCGACGACCCCGGTGAACAAAACGACCTGATGGTCAGCGAGCTGACCCTCGGCTGGGCTGTCCGTGCTGCGATGATGCCGATGATTGAACTTCAGCAAAGCGCTGCGCAGTACCCTCACATTTCTCCTGGTGCTGAATTCGGCGGCTACAGCTGAGTACCCCGAGGAGCATCGCTGTGCCTGGCGACAGCTCCGGCTCCCAGACCATCCGAAAAAGCGCTTGAGGCTCGCGAGAAGCCCCCAGGAGGGTTGGATTACCGAGGGTGGAGGTACATCCCCTGCGCACAACGAGACGACCGGACCGTAGCCGTTTGTTCCGCTTAAAGTAGTGGGCAGCTAGCGACGCTTCCGGCCGCAGCGCGTCCTGCCTCCCCAAGGGAACGAGGCAGGACGCGCGGCCGTATTAGTCGTGAGCGATGGTTAGGCGTTGGTGGGTTCGTTGGCGTTGTCGGATGCGCTTGGCGTGGTGCCGGGTTCGACGTAGCCGTCTTCGCGGGATTTGGCGAGGGCGATGCCGAGTACCAAGATGCCGAAGAGGGGCTTGGCGAGAACGTCGCCGACTGAGTACATGACTTGGCGGGCGACTTCGGCGTTGGCTTCGTCGTCGATCAGCGATGGCAGCATGTAAGCAATCGGGTAGATGCCCCATGTTGCGAGGATGATGTAGCGCAGGCCGTCGACGAGTTTTTTCACGCCGCCGCTTTGACGTTCGAGTGATTTGCCGAGTTCAACAAAGAGCACGTACAGGATGTACAGGAACGGGATTGTTGACAAGACGCCCCACACGGTGCGTGTTGAGGAGTCGGCTGCAGCAATTTCGCCGGGGTAGCCGAGTGCGATCATTGCAACAGCAGCAATGGTGAGTCGGACAATCAGGCTGCGTGTCTTGCTTTTGGTCAGCTTCAGCACCACAACGAGTTCGGCGAGCAGGAGAGGCACGGTGAGGAGCCAGTCAACGTACCGGTAGCCCTCGTTGAAGGGCTTCACGGGGATGTAGTCACCATCAACGTATTTGAATGCGTCTTCCCATGATCCGAAGATTCGGACGTAGTGGTACAGAGCAATGGCCACCACGAGAGTGGAGAGGGTGACGGCCATGCGGTGTTGGGGCGCTACTCGGCTTCTGGCAAGCAAGAAGAACAGCAGTGCTGCTCCCATGCTGGCAATGACGAACGAGAACGAGTTGTAAACCAAGTTGAATTGGTTTTCACTCAGGGTCAAATCCATGGGTTACTCCTTTGGTGCAATGAATATCGGGTTTGGTAACTGGATTTTTCTATCACGTTGATGTGTCCCAGGGAAGAGGTGGACGTGGTCTGTTCGCTAGCGCTCCGAGAGGTCGCCGCAACGCAACGTGACGTGCGGTGAGCCGTCTTGCGCTCAAAGTCGGTTGTTTCGGGAGCACAACGTCTCTGATGCCCTGTGGTCGTCATACTGTTAGATGTGATGTGGACGGTCCGGGTCTCAGAAGCGAACGACATGCCCAACGTGATTCGGCTCATCGAGCGGGTCAGAAGCGCTGAAACTGTTCATGCTGAACTGAGCGACGTTGTTGCCGATCTGAGGTCGCCGACCACAAATGTTGTCGCCTGCGTCGGAGACGCGATCGTTGCCGTTCTCGTCGGTCGGTCCGAAGGAGATGTCGGTCGCATCGTTGCTATCGCTATTGCTCCGGAGTGGAGAAACAAGGGCATAGGCTCGGCATTGATTGGATGTGTCGAAGCCGCGTTTTTGAAGGCTGGCTGTCACCGCATTGTGGCGCTACTCACCGAGGGTCAGGTCGGTGCAGCAGCGCTCATCAATCGAGGTTTCGAAGTCACGCCGAATCTGGCGCTGTATGAAAAAGATGAGCCGCTTCGTCCGACGGCGTTCTCAATTCTTGAACGCTGGAATGGCGAGTTGATCGATCAGTCTCGATGGGAATCTTTCTCCGGTCTAACAATGCAGCGCGACATCGTTGAACAACGACTGCTGGCGCCGTTGATCGAGGCCGACTTGGCAAGCCATTTTGGTGTGATTGCGCCATCGGCGATCTTGTTGTTTGGTCCACCCGGAACCGGAAAAACTTCGTTTGCAAAAGCCGTTGCTGGGCGGCTCGGCTGGCCTTTCGTTGAACTCTTACCCTCGAAGCTCGGAGCGCAAGGAGCGTCGATGATGGCCGACGAACTTGGCCGGGCCTTCGACGATCTACTTGGACTCGAACACGTTGTGGTGTTCATCGATGAAGTCGATGATATTGCTAGCTCGCGTGCTGCGCGCCCCGAGACGCAAGCCGTTGTTAATGAACTATTGAAGGCAATGGTGCGGGTGCGTGAGGTTCCGGGTCGGCTTTTAGTGTGTGCAACGAACTCGATCGCAGCTCTCGATCCCGCTGTTGTGCGACCCGGCCGATTCGATTTGGTGATTCCTATCGGGCCACCAGATCCTGAAGCACGCCTTGCGTTACTCACCGACATGCTCGGGGCAATCCCGGGGTCGGAGATTGACCCACAGGCGATGGTTGAGCCGACCGATGGTTTGACCCCTGCTGATATCGCGAGTGCCATTCAACGAGCGGCCGCCGCTGCGTTCCGATCTGTCCGCCAGGGCAACGCGACAGCTGCCATCACGAACAGCGATCTCATTGAAGCGATCGACTCAACCGTGCCCACAATTTCCGAGGCGAGTCGCGCTGACTTCGTCGAAGAGTCCGAACGGTTTAGTCGCCTCTAATCGGTACTCGTACCGCTGTCAGCGAAATGGCTGTCAAACGACTAGGTCCGGACACCATCAGCTTCGGGCGAGAGCGACACCAGTTCCAAAGGCTTAGCGCTCGCGCCCCTCATGCCACTTGAGAGTCCACCCGGTGCACGACGAACCCCGGCCTTAGTTGGGAGTCCTGCGTTGTTTTGGCGCAGGTCTAGTCAGCGACGTGGTCGGTCGACGATGGCGAGCGCCGATGCAACAAGCAGCATCACCAGCGCAAGGGCTACGCCAACAGTGGTGACTGCGTGGGGTGACGTATCGACCGTTCCGAGGTTACCGACAGCGATACCGACCGGGCTATCACCGACATCGGCGAGTGAGGTCGCCCACAACCACGTCGCAATCGACAAGCCGCCTCCTGCGAGGCCGAGCCCGTAGGTGCGAACCGACAAGAAGCCGACGACCCCGCTGAACGCAACCAGGCCGAGCAGCACAAGGCGACCAGCGAAGAAGGCGCGGGGGAGCCCGACGAAGCCGAGGTTGAGGTCGAAGGTTGCCTCACTCAACGGGATTAGTGGCCCGACTGCGAGGATCGTTGCCCCAAGCGCGCCGAGCGCTGCGACCCACGGGTTGAGGCCAGGGCGTCCGGCGGAGCCGGCCATGCGCAGCGTGGTGACGAAAGCGGTGAGTCCGAGGATGCCGATTGCGAGGATCAGAAACCATCCGAGGTCGCGTGTGATCGCAAGCGTGAAGCCATTGATGTCGGCTCCGGAGTTACGGGTGATGCCCTCGGCATTGTGGATTGGGACCTCCACGAGGCCGATCGTCATGGCTGACCAGCCGGCCAAGGCAAGACCTGCGCCGCCTGCGATGCCAGCACCCGAACGGGAGCCGAAACAGCTCAGCAGTCCACCGATCAGCATCACGGTGGCGCCAACAAAACCTGCGACCTGGAGGTTGGTCCCGAAGTCTTCGAGTGTTCGAATTCCGACGTTGATCCCGTCGACCGGGCGGCTCGTCCGGATGTCGATTGCGTCGGCAACGCTTGCCATCAAGGTTGTCGTCAATGTGAGAAACCCGAAGACAAACGACGGGCGCAGCCTGAACCCCCCCGACGGTTGGACGGTGTACTCGGCAACATCGTCTGCACCATCGAAGATCGATGCGGCTGCGTACTGTACGGGCAACTCTTCGGTGTCGCCGAGTGTATGACCCGTAGGAATGGTCGTGGCAGGGATCGCTGCAGTTTGTTCGTATGCGGGTCCCTCAGGGGCGGGAGGTGAGAACATTGGGTCGGTGTTTGAATCATTCGCCTCGGCGATGGGAGTCGAAGCGGATGCAATGCCCACTGCGTCGATCGCTTCGGTTGGCGTTAGGGCGGCTTGGTCAGCGCTTGCTGTGGCGGTCGACCCGGCGGTCGCTGCAGGCCCATCGCTCCCGGATGAGTCGACTCGGTTGCTCGACGCCACAACCCTTGCGAGTTCGGTCGTCGGCAGATCATCGCCCGAGACCACAGAATCGTCATCGGGGGGTGCGGGGTACTCGATCGCCGTCGCTTCGCCGGTGATGACTGGAACGGCATGGGGTCCGGCATCGGCTGCAGCATCTGGGACGAACTCAAGCGGCTCGGTCGGGTTTGTCACACCGTCGAGCGTCACGCCGCACTCGTGACAGAACCGTTGTCCGTCGCCGACCGCGACGCTGCAGACATGGCAACGCATCACTATGACTGTACGAGATGTGATGCCCAGACGCGGATCGCCGAGCCGACGCCCATGTAATGAACACGAGATGTGCAGGTCGCGCTGTCTCGCGCGAGGATCTTGTCCGTGCGCGAAGACCGCCAACCGCCCAAGCCGGTTGGCGGAGCTGCGCGCACCACCCTGCGGCGGTCATGTGGTGGAGGGCGTCGGTGGCGCAGCGTCGACGACAGGGTGAGACTGCTCACATGACCGGCCGCTTCGCGCCATCGCCAACTGGCACGCTGCACCTTGGCAACCTCCGCACAGCGCTTCTTGCGTGGCTGGCAGCGCGGTCGACCGGTCTTGATTTCATTGTGCGGATGGAGGACCTCGATCGGGTGCAAGCAGCACCTGAGCACGAGGTAAGGCAATTGTCCGACCTTGCCGCGATCGGCCTCGATTGGTCGGGCGACGTGGTCCGCCAGAGTGAGCGGTTCGACCTGTACCGAGATGCGTTAGCCATGCTCCGTTCGCGGGACCTTGTCTACGAGTGCTTCTGCTCGCGTCGAGAGATTCGTGCCGAGATCGAGAGCGCACCGCGTGCGCCGCACCTCCCACCCGGCTCGTATCCAGGGACGTGTCGCACGCTCACGAGCACCCGCCGCCAGCGGTATCTCGACGCCGGCCGCACACCGGCGATGCGTCTGCGCGCTGATGAATCGCTGGCTGCGCCTTCGTCGGTGATCGAGTTTACGGACTTGGTCGCCGGTGACGCGTTTGGCGGTGTCGACGACGTGGTGCTCCAGCGCAACGATGGCGTACCGTCGTACAACCTCGCAGTCGTTATCGACGATGCGCTCCAAGGCGTCACCCAGGTGATCCGGGGTGATGACCTGCTCACAACTACCCCGCGCCAGATCCATCTACAGCATCTCCTGGGGCTAGCGACGCCGACCTACGGGCACGTGCCGCTGGTCTTGGGTGACGACAGTGAACGACTCTCCAAGCGTCATGGGTCGGTGACGCTTGCCGAACTCGTTGATGCCGGAGCTTCGACACGGCTGATCGTGTCCGAGCTAGTCAGCTCGTTCGGCTCCGAATTCGACGCCACATCAGACGTGTCGTCTCTGCTCAGCGGCGTTGTATCGAGCTTTGTCATCGGCGCAATTACGCCCGGCGAGGTTGTGTACTCGCCAGAGCCGAACGCCCCGGTGGGGTTCACACTTCGAAACGCCAGGTGAACATTGGTTTTTCCCGGGGGTATGCCGGATTGCGTCCATGCTGTGCCGGTAGCCTTTCGCACTGTGGCTATGGACGAGCGCCGGAAAGCAATGATCGGATGCGGTGTCGTGTTCGGAATCGCCGCGCTTGTGGGCTGCTCGTCGGCCATGACCGGCGGCAATACGGGCGGTGGCGGCGCGTCAGCGGCCCCTGAAGAGTTGGCGCCGGTGAGCACCATCGTGCCCGCCACCACGGCGGCCCCGACGACAACATCGACGACCACCACGACTACGACCAGCACGACAACCACACTTCCGCCGGCCCCCACGATTCCCGATACGATCCGCACCGTCGGTCAGCTCGACGTTCCGCTCCAGGCAATCGGCAAGTCGAGCGGTTCAGAAGCGGCACGCGTTCAACTCCGCCTTCTCGAACTCGGCTTCTGGCTCCAAGCCGCTGACGGCGACTACGGACTCACTACCAGCCAGGCCGTGATGGCGTTTCAAAAATACATGGGCTTCGACGAACCCAGCGGTCGAGTCGACGAGCAGACCGCTCTGGCTCTTAGTCTTGAAACTGTCCGCCCACATGCCCGCGCCAACTCCGGCACCCTCGTCGAGATCGACAAGAGCAAGCAGGTGCTGTTCTTCGTGATGGACGGCGTCACCGAATGGGTGCTCAACGTGTCGACGGGCAACGGTAAGGAGTACACCGAACCCGACCAAAACACACCGGGTGAGACCATCTCTGGCGTGTCGCTCACGCCGAGCGGCCTCCACGAAATCAACCGTCAGCGTGCCGAGGGCTGGTGGGAAGGCGACCTCGGCCGCATCTATCGACCGAAGTATTTCGTTGGCGGCGTTGCCGTGCATGGGTCGAGCAGCATTCCCAATTATCCCGCCTCGCACGGATGTGTTCGAGTCAGTGTCCCCGCAATGGATTGGATCTGGGATTCGGGCATCTTGCCGATCGACACCTCCGTTTGGGTCCACGACGGCGCCTAACGGGCCAGCTCTCTCAATCGCTTTACAAACCTCCGCCGCGGTGTGCGTGTCGCCGAGACTAGGCCTGGCACGATAGTCGAATGCTTCCCGTCATCGGCGCTGCACGACTTTGGACCGACCCGGCGATCACCTCGATCGGTCGGATGCCGATGGCGCCGCCGTCGCCAGCGTACGCGTCTATCACTGACGCCCGCGCCGCCGACCCATATGACAGCACGCCAACTGCGTGGATGAAATCGCTCAATGGCCGCTGGCGGTTCAGACTTTTCGATCACCCTGATCGTGTTCCGGTAGCGGCGATCACCAAACCTGCGGAGGGTGGCCGCTGGACACGAATTGCTGTGCCAGGCAACTGGACCGTGCAGCAATCGGCCGACCAGAACGGCGAGCCCGACCGACCGCAGTACACGAATGTGCAGATGCCTTTCGACGGGCCGCCGCCAAACCTCCCGGAACGTAACCCGACGGGCGTCTACCGACGAGACGTAATCGTGGCCAAGCCGTGGATCGGCCGCCGCATCGTGTTGCACGTGGGCGGCGCTGAGAGCGTGCATGCGCTCTTCGTCAACGGTGAGTTCGTCGGCTACGGCACTGACAGTCGGCTCGCAAGCGAATACGACATCACTGACCACGTCCTTGCCGGGCGAAATGAGCTTGCGATCGTCGTTGTCAAGTGGAGCGCCCACAGCTACGTGGAAGATCAGGACCAGTGGTGGATGGGAGGACTTCATCGGGATGTACGGATTGAGGCGCGCGCCCCAACGAGCATCACCGCTGTCGACTGCGACGCCACCTACAACCACATCTCGGGTAGTGGCACGCTTACCGTCCACTCCACGGTCGGTGGCGCTACACCGCCTGGCCCCGGCTGGAAAATCCGCACCTCTGTTGAGACCCTGGCAAAGAAGCGACTCGCCGCGCCGTCCACGGGTTGGGTACCCCACTCGTTCTCCACGCCGTACCTCTTCAGCGGTCATCACGTCGACGTGGCCTTCGATCTGCCCGCCGTCGAGCCGTGGTCAGCCGAATCGCCGACCCGTCATCGTGTTTTTGTCGAACTGATCGACCCTGAGGGCAAGGTCGCTGAGGTCCACACCCAACTTGTTGGCTTTCGCTCGATCGAGATTACCGACCGGCAATTCAAGGTGAACGGGCAACCCATTTGGTTCTTCGGAGTGAACCGTCACGACCATCATCCAGTACGCGGAAAATCCGTCACCGTCGATGACATGCGCGAGGACCTGCTAGCGATGCGCCGCCACAACATCACCGCAGTGCGAACCGCGCACTACCCAAACGATCCCCGCCT
>WLWF01003352.1_pt1 | contig 10588 bp, 21 predicted proteins | sample 6718331 | NCBI WGS metagenome assembly WLWF01 (sample SAMN12718692, study PRJNA515312) | sponge metagenome | isolation source: marine sponge | host: Mycale hentscheli | place: New Zealand: South Island, Marlborough, Capsize Point | collected 2003-05-01
AAGCGCAGAACAACAAAGAGCAGTCGGCCTACGTCAAGTTCCGTCACACCAGCCAACTTGATGTCTCCGACATCGACAAGGCACGCCGTGTCCTGGAGTTGTCCACGGATATGGCCGGTGAGTTGGAGCAGGTCGGCAACAAGTTGCTGAACGTGTCGCTTCGCGACGAAGACGCAGCACAGGTCATCGCCACGCTCTTCCCATACCCGGAGCTCGTGCAGCCAGGTATGAGCGTGGATCTCCTGACCCCTGGTCAGAAGCGTTCGATCAGCAAGGCCAACACTCAACGAGCCAGCGTGTTCAACCTGTACAAGGGCAGTGATGTTCGTGCTCAGGAGAACACCGGCTGGGGACTGTTCAATGCAGTCACGGAGTGGGCCGACCACTACAGCCCCGTCACCAAGGATGAGGACGGGGTCAAGCGAGCCGAGAAGATTCTTCTCGGTGACTTCGATGGCATCAAGAGCAAGACTCTTGACTTGTTGCTCGTATAGCAACATGCCTACACACAACTGAACAGGGAGGGTCAGCGTGGGGCTGGCCCTCCCGCCTCATCTTCGATGAAAGGAATGTCATGCGCATTGAGGCGTACTACAACCTGCACAAGCAGTGCCTATCGGCACGACCCATCGGTGGTTACGTCAAGCACTACCAGTTCCTGGCGGTGCAGAACGTGAAGTTCGCAGTGCAGCCTGCCGGTAGGCAGAAGGTGCTGCGCGAGGGCAAGAAGAACGTTCACGCTTTCGTTCGTGGTGACATGGTCACCTGGAGTCCTCACCGTAAGGAAGGTGAGTTCTACCCCGACATTGACAATGACATCAGCGTTGAGCGGTTCCGTGAGGACGAGCGGTACGACGAGATCACGTACAACCCGTACAAGTACTACTCGTTTGTGCGTAAGCACAACTTCTCACCGATCTATGAGGCTCACCACGCTTGGATCATTGGCAAGCACATCTTCGTCGCCAATGTGTAAGCACAAGGACACCGTCGTCATTGACGACACCGTGGTGTGCATGGACTGCAGCCACGAGAGAGAACTGGAGTGGTGAATGCCAACTACTAGTTGGTGCAAGAAACACCGTGGGCAGGAGACGGACTGCGACCGCTGTCCTGGCCCTGAGTACACGGTGCAATCAATCACAGTCACTTGCAGTTGCAAGTGCCATGAGGAGGCAGCATGAAACTGTTAGACCTGTACTGCGGGGCAGGCATGGCCAGCGATGGCTATGTCGCCGCAGGATTCGATGTCCACGGAGTGGACTACAACCCGCAACCCAACTACCCGTACTCTTTCACTCAAGCCGACGCTCTTGACGTGCTACTCAGTAGCACGCCGGAAGAGTTCGACGTGATCCATGCGTCACCCCCATGCCAAGCTCACACCCGAGCGAAGCACCTGCGTAATGCACAGGGTGGCAAGAGCAAGGCTGATGACCTGCTCACCCCGACCCTGTCGGTACTGCAGAAGCGGTGGAGCCACAAGATGTGGATCGTGGAGAACGTGCCCGGAGCACCGGGCATGGACGACGCTGTCACTGAGTGCGGATCAGCGTACGACCTGGGTGTCCGACGGCACCGCTTGTTCCTATCCAACGTCCCGTTGGAGGGGTCAGGCTGTGACCATAAGGGTCAGGGTAGGCCGTGGGGTGTGTACCACGTGATGGGTGACAGCATCCCGAAGGGTGGCCGTACTGCCTTGAGCCTGGAGCATGGGCTTGAGGTGATGGGTGTCGATAGGACTATCCCTTGGGATAGCCTGAAGGAGGGCTTCCCTCCTGCATACACGGAGCACTTGGGTCATCAACTTGCAAGCATTGCAACATCGCAACTAACATCCTGACTTGGGAGGTCAAGATGCAGCATAAATGTCCGGGGTGTGGGTCGGTCTCAACGTGGGTTGAGACCGCACCCGACAGCCACAACTACAAGTGCACGTGCTCATGTCACAGGAAGGAGTCGAAGTGACTGACAAGTTTGAGTGGGAGCAACCCGCCGAGACGACCCGTAAAAGCAACGGCAAGTACAGGTACGCAGACGAGACAGCCATGAAACTGGCCGCCCGTAAGAACGAGTGGGCTTGCATCGCTATCTACGATAGTTACTGGTCAGCGCAACACCGAGCCTCACGCATACGTACAGGCAAGCTCATCACGTACAAGAACGTGGGCACATTCGAGACCACCGTTCGGCAAACACCCGAAGGGTACAAGGTGTTCGCCAGGTGCACGTCAGTGAAGTCAGCCTTCGATGAAGGCAGACTGGAAGTCAGGAAGGAGAGCCAACGTGGACACACCAACACCACCTGAGTGGGTCGAAGGCCCACTCATTGAAGAGTGGAACCTAGGTCGTAGGCAAGTGGAACGGAACAGGTCGCTGGGTGCTGACGCACCAGCCCTAGCCTTCGGCTCCAGTCCAGGTAGCCGAGCAAGGATCGCTTCGATCCTGGCGTGGACCGACTACTACGAGGCGGTGGATCATGGCCAGGACGAAGAAGCATGAGCGTGAGGCAGTCATGGCTGCCCTCATCCACCCGCAAGATGTCTCCGACATCGATGACGAGGCTACCCTGGAAGACCTCACAGCAGCCGCTGAGAGGGCCATACAGGCCCTAACAGGGGCTCGCATGCAACACACCAGCAAGGCAGCAAACAGGCCCTGGGTTGTCCTCATGCAGCAGAAAGGGCAACCCCTAGTGCACACGTACGGCCCGTACGATACGCAAGCGCAAGCACACAAGGCTCTCTACGAGTTGGTGTGCCCAGGGCCACAGCCCTGCCACTCCCAAGTGCAGAAACTGTACGAGGTTCCCTCATGATCTGGATCCTCCTCATCCTGGGGCTACCACTACCAGTGTGGCTGCTCATCCAAGCGGACACCCCTGAAAATTTTTTCCAGGTCCTAACGATCTGCCTACTGGCAGGAATCCCCGTGTACCTAGTGCTGGAATTTCTAGTCGACTGGACATGGACCAAGATCAAGAGCAAGAGCAACTAACTATAGAGGGGGCCAGCCTCCCCAGGCCAGCCCCCTCCGGTTGCTTCACATCTGGTGAAGCAGTGCGCAGCGTCCGCTCATTCACTGCACGAGAACATTCTAGTTCTCATGCTGCAATCAGCATGAGTGACACGCTAATGACGCCAAGGATTATCCCCACCCAGCGAGACAATCAACTTGTCCATCAAGCGGGAACTCCTACGCTCCACAGCCTGGCGCGTAACACCAAGTTCCTCCGCCATGTCCTTCACCGTCCGCTTCTCCGCATGCAACGAGTGCAAGAGGTAACGATCATCCTTATCCAGCGTCGCTAACGCCAACTCAACGTCAGCCTTCATCGCATCCACGTCACCACCCTCACTGAGGGTGCGAGTCCGACGGATCTTCTCACCAGTCGGCTCACCCAACGTAGTCACGTTGTTATGCGTAGCCTCCATCACGGCAGTGATGAGGCCAGCAGTGTAGAAGTACTCGTCAGTGTGACGGTAGCCACTGACCCGAGCCTTCTCCTCACGGCACTGCCGCTCACCAAAACGCAGCAAATTTTTTTCCAAGAAACTAAATGCCTGTTTCTTGTCCTTTGGCTCGTCACTTTCAGTGACGAAACGCCAACGCTTACCGCTCTCCAGCAACCACACCCACATGTCCTGCTCAATGTCACGAGCAGTCGTGAACGCCGAGTAACGACGAGCCAACTGGTGCGCAGCACCAGCCACCACCGGCATCAGATCCTTACGGTCTTCCTCAGTCATCCTCGCCATGAGAATCGTTCCCCCTCTACAGTGAAGGAGCGGTTCTGAATGGGGACGGGGACAGGTGTGACGGCGGAGCCGTCAACGTGCAGCAAACCGAATCCTGCTTGCCAATTGGCAAGGCCCTTCATGTACTTGAAGCCAGCCCACTTGAAGTCAAGGATGCACCCCACCTCGAACCCCCAGTCGATGCGGTGAATCTTCGCCCCGACCATGTGGCTCGTGGGTACAACACCGAGCCGGTGAGTGTGACCGATGACGGCGCTCGCACCTATGCGCTGGCTCAGGTTCTTCGCTGTCATTCCCGACGTAGACGACTGGGTTCCCTCATCCCCATGCATGAGATAAGTGTTACGCGCAAGCTTGTACGGCTCGTGCGCGTACGTCACACCCATCTCATTCAACTTCAGGAAGTTCTCAATGCGCAGTTCCGGCAAGTCCAGTAAGCCAGGGAGCCTTTGACTCAGGCTCTTCCAGAGCCTGTCCTCATGGTTGGCTCGGGAGATCACGTCGATCTTCAGCATGTCGATCACTTCGATCGCCATGTTCCTGTGCTTATGCAGGTCGCGGGTGTGTTCACCCGCCGTGCCTTTGGTCCACTGCGAAATTTGTGGCATATCGATCAGGTCGCCTACGCAGGCAACCTGGTCAGGTTTGTACTGGTCAATGAACTGACCCAGTGCGGCCACTGCTTTCTTGTCATGTCCCGGCAATTGAAGATCTGGCACGATCACGATGCGTTTACTCATACCTTCGCACCCACCTTCATCGCGAGGAACGCAGCGTACGAAACCACGTCCGCCAGTTCCTCCACGATCTCCCGTCGCAGTTCATCGCTCGTCTTATCCTCAAACGATTGACGCTCACCCTGGTTGTACTCACGGTCGCCCTCATTCACCACCCGGCTCGCACTCAAGCGAGCCAAACCCATGATGAAGTCACCGAGCAGCACACTGTTAATGCCCTGCCCGTGGTTCAGTACCGCTGGGTGGTTGAGGAGTTGATGGACACCACCAGTGTCCCCTTTCCCTGATCCACACTCACAACGCGTAGACCCATGCTGGTTATTGTCGTGACAGCCCATTGAAGAGCCTCCCGTATCTCCGCATCACGCATCCGTGATACCTAGGAGAGCGGCCAAACTTTCCTCACCATTAGCGAGGACGTGGTCCGTAACATCGGAGCCACGGGGGAGAAGAACGTTACGTGCACGGGAGATGTCACTGATGATGGTTCCCGCCAGTACGTTCTGACCAGGGTTATCTTCCCGGTCATCGTTGTCCGCGAGAATGTAAATATCGCGGAAGCCTTTAAGCACACGAGCGTGATGCTTCTTCCAGTTGTTCACGCCAGCGACAGCGACAGCGTTCACACCACACACGTAGTGCGCGATCACGCAGTCAAGCTCACCCTCACACACAGCCACGTACGGTGCGCCACTCATCACCGCAGCGTGAGCGTTATACATGCCAGGCGTCACGCCCTGCATGTTCAAGTACCGGGGTCCACTGCCCCGGTCCTCAGTCAGACGGAACTTCATCGCCGACACACCACTCGCATTCCAGTACGGGATAGCGAGCATGTTCAAGTACTGCTCATGACCAGGGACAGGGCTAGCCGTCCATCCAAGACGGGCGGTAACCGCCGCCTCCGAGTTTATTCCTCTTTCGTTTAGGAACTTTTCGGCTGGGGATCCAATCAGATCCGCCGCGTACCTCTCTGCCGCATCCGTCAAGAAGCCCTTCGCAGTACTCGTATGCATCCTCGTAACTCATCTCTTCCAGTTCTTGAACAATGTGAACCCCGGTGCCTGCGGCACCGCACGTGTAACAAACCCACAACCCATCGGCCATGTTCGCGCTAGCACTAGCGACCCGGTCATCATGGACCGGGCACTTGATGCTCTGCTGCGTGACATTCGGGATGTACTGAACGTCGTACTTGTCGAAGACAAGTTCCAGTAGCAGTGCTTTGACCTCATCATCACGAAGATCCAAGTCTCTGCTCCTCTTTCCACGCACGATTAGCCTCCAGTTGACGCAGGTACGTGGCCTCCTTACGGGCACGCACCTCCGCGTCACGGTTACGGAGCCTCGCCGCAAGGTTCGTGATCCACGTGCCCCTCTCATACATGGGCTTCTTCCTGTACTTAGGAAGCAGACGTTCACGCTCATGCGCACTCATCCCACCCCAGATACCAAACTCTTCACGGTCATCGAACGACTGCCTCAAGCACTCCACCTGGACAGGACACTCAGCGCACAGTTGGAACACCGGGTCATACTTCGACGGGTACGACTCGAACCACATGTCCGGGTCAACCGACCTGCACGTGCCACGCTCATGCCACTCCGGTGTCACGCCGTCCCCTCCCACTTCAACAGGTTCATCAGCGTGTCCAGGGTCATCGTGACCCTGGCCTCACCGATCCCCTTCTGCCTGGTCTTCGTGATCACAACGGGGTACGTGTCCACGTCGTACTTAAGAGTGTAGTGGCAGGACTCAACGTCCGCTTCACGCAACCACCCGCTCATGTCGGGGACCTTCACGTTCTTCAACTCAGCAACAATCACTCGGCTTGAGCGAAGCTCAATGGCTACGTCACCGATGTCCTTGCTGCCTGCACGTGGCAGTCGGCGTGCCTTCACGCCCACCTCGTTCGCGTGATTTTCCACGTCGCGTTCGAAGGCACTTCCTTTAGCCTTACTGTAACTACTCACCGTTGTCCTCAATCTCGCCGCAGATTTGACAGATCTCTAAGCCACGCCACTCCTCAAGCAGGCAACCGTCTTCACATGCCATAGTTCTTGCCCCGCCACTCAGACCGCTTCATGCGGTCGATGGTCGGCCAGTCATAGTCAGATGGTTGATGCATCTCTGCCTTACTGACGGGCAGATGATCGAAGTACACGAGACAATCCGTGTCCTTATGACAGCACGCACAATGCCTGCGCTTCGGCTGCCAATTAATGATCGCCACCATGGGACGGAAAACCAGTTCATCCAGCCATGTGATCATGGTCTTTTGGAATTGCATGACGCTCCCTTCCAGTGGTACCAGCCACCCGCATCCATCACTGCGTTGTGCCCAATGTCCTGCCACAACCCATCCCACTTATGGATGGGCTTGGCTTCAAGATAAATGCGCACGCTCTTAACGTGCTTACCTGGCATGCCGTGGTCCTTCAGCCTGGCTGCCACCATGTGGCTTAAGCCATCACGCCACTGACTGTCCAAGAATTGCCATCGGCCTGAAGCAGACGAGCGAGGGTTCTTCGCACCCTCACCTGAGTTGGTGTCCTCCAGGCTGCCACCCGACTCGCGATCTAAAACGCAGGACGAGAACGCACGGTGCTTCTTCGGTACCTCGGATGCCTCAGTTATCAGATCTGAGAACGCACCCTTGTGCGGCTTCTTGAAGTTGACTTCTGCTGTCTCGTAGTAAACCTCCTGGTCCACTGACGTGACCAGATGATCGGGTGCTTGCCCCCCTGATGTTGCAATCAGGACAGCAGCAATGAGCGGTGTAATCATTTAGACCTCCGTTGTTACAGGGGTGGGGAATTTCGCGCTGGTACCACACTCAACGCAGTAACCCTGCAGTGTGTACCAGGCGATCTCGTGCGACTCCGGGTCAAACTTGACCAAGGTCTTGAACGTGTCCCCTAAACAGCCAGGGCAATACACGCTCGGTTCAGGTGCTGACATAACGACCACACTCAATGAAGTTGTTGCACCGATAGATGCGCACATTGCTCAGGCCGGTGACGAGCTCGCCGTCGTCACAGTGTGGACACTTCATACGTACTCCCTCATCTTCTCGGCATTCTTCATGTCGCCGATGTTGTCGTAAAAGGTCATGCGAGGTGCGTCGACGTACACGGTGACGAAGTCCTCACCTGACACGGATGGTGCGGCGTGACGGTGCTTAACGCACGCGACACGCAACTGCTGCTCCTCCGGTAAGGAGGCCAGAGACAGGATCATCTCCGGGTATTGAGATACCCGGCCACGGATCGCGTTCTGCCCGTGAGGCGTGTCGAATGCACGCTGCCCATCACGCACGTTCACGTGATGCAGCACCATGATCGCCACGTCCTTCGCTCGTGCGAGCGAGTGCAAGGCTGCGAGCGAGTCGATTAGTCCCGCAAAGTCACCGGCTTCCCCCGCCATGTTCAGCAGGTTGTCGATGATGATCAAGGCAAGGTGACCCTCACCGAAGACCTCCTCGTACGCCTGAATCTCCAAGTCAATGTCACGCAGTGACAGTGACGGATCGAAGCAGAAGACCAACCCGTCATCGGTGATCTCTTTCCGCGCATCATTGATGATGTCCTCGGCACTGGTACCGACCATGCCTTTGACTTCATCGAACGTGTACTGCGTCTTATTGGCGGCAGCACGGTACTCCGTGGTGCGCCGGTCAGTATCAGCACTGAAGTAGAACGTGGGCACCTTCGCGTGCAACGCGTACCACAGGCTCAGTGCACTCTTCATACTGTTCGGCGGACCAACAGTCATGCAAAGTTGGCCACGCTCAAGACGCATGGCCTTCTTATCCATCACGGGGAGAAACGGTGGCAGCGAGACGACCGTGTGGTCGTCCCGCTGCGCCGCTTGTACTAGTGATTCCACCTAGATCAGATCCAGCTGATATCTGCTTCTTTACCTGACGCTGCTGGTGCGGCAGGCTCCGGCCCCTTGACAGGATCGACCCAGGCTTTCCGGGCCTTGCCCTTGGCGTCGGTCCACACCTTCTTGACGTAGACGCCGTCACGCCCATCGGTGAGTGCTGGTGCCTCGGCGAGGCCGTACGTGAACACGGCACCGTACTTATCGGTGACCTCGCGTGGGCCAGTGGAGCCAGTGTGGATCGCTTCGACTGAACTGCCGGGTGCAACGTCCTTGACGTTACTTACTGCAGCAGCCATGGTTCCCATGGCTTGCAGATCTGTGATCGCATCCATCGCCACCGTATGGGTGGCGAGTTCGATCAGGCGTGATGCGAACGTATCCACTGTGTCCCCTCGGACGGTCAGCAGATCTCCCTTCACCTTGGTGGTGAAGCTGAAGGGCGACTCGGTTGTGTTTGACATACTGCGGTACTACCTCTCTGTGTGTGTTGGTTTCTTGCTATTGGACAAAAGGTAAGCGGCTGCTGCTAGCAGCCGGTCGGGGTCATCATTGAGGTAACCCATGCCACGGTTGCATCCTTGGCACAGCAGGCCACGTACGCACTCACCGCAAGCCTTCCCGGTCGCAGGGCAGCACCTGTGGTCATGGTCAACGTGCCAGGTACCTTTGCCACCAGGCTCAGTGGTCCCGCACGCTGCGCAGGCTCCACCCTGATCCGCAAGCATCTGATTCCACTGGTCGCGGGTCAGGTTGAACTTGTTCTTGAGCCATGCGTCCGAGTGACACGACTTGCATATGCCCTGGAGCCCATCAGATCTGACACTACTCTGAGAAAACTTGCTTTTCGGCAGCCATGCCTCACATGGTGGGCACCACTTCTCATGCTCACGCTTCTCAAAAACCATACCGACCTTTAGCGGGTCACCGTGCTTCCAAGCGCGATGGTAATGCTTCTCGCACATTCCCTTGGAACGGTGCTTCTCGTCGCAGCCGTCGATCTCACATGTCCTCATCAGAACCCCACATGCTGCGGGTTCAATGAATCAAACTTCCACGAGTCAGTCCCGCCCACCGTGTAGCACGCGTCGGAAACATCACAGATTCGGCAGAAGTCTCCAGGCGCAGGCACGAATGCCTTCGCCTCACGGATGCTCTCAGCCATGCTGAAGATGGAAGTGAAGTAGTCCGTCGTGTACTTGCTCAAGTCGATGGGTTCTGTGGGCTCCCCCTTGCGGGTCATGAAATAACAGCCGTAGCCAATCGACAACCTGTCATCAGCGTGGTTCTGTTGCAGAGCCACCTTGTACAAACCTAACTGCGTGTTCTTGTCCGGTACGCGGCTTCCGCTCTTCAGGTCCATGACGATGAGTTCACCGCCGGGTGCTTTCAGCACGATGTCGCAGAACCCACGAACCTCAATGTTCCCGAAGCGGGTGGTGGTCTCGTGCTCGCTGAGCACGGTCCCATCCTTAAGCTTCGCCACCTTGTAGCCGCTCATCTCCAACCATGTCGCATACGTGACAAGTTGACGGGCTCCTTCACCACGCCACCAGTTCACGTCTTCCTTCTCTGGCTTGTCCTTCGTCACCCGTCCTGCCTTACGCCAGAACTGAGGATCAATCTTGGTTTCCTCGAACTGCTTGTTCACGTGCTCATCGAAGATGCGCACCCACGTGGTGTAGATGTCCTCGGCTTCACCCCTGGCGATGAGGTCAGCGACCTCATGCAGTGCCGTACCGGCTGGTGACCAGACGGTGGGCTGCTTGGGTGCGTTCAGTAGGCGGCTGAGTTCGTAACTCTTGCCGCATCGCAGCAACGTGTCCACCTGCGAATAGGACCAGTGCTTGATCTCTTGTTTACTCATGACCTGGACTGTACACGCTGGGCCTGACATCGCAAGCCCTGCCCACCCGGCGGCGTGTCGCCACCGGGCGGTGGTCAGCATGATCGTGTATGGTCTCTCTCGCGGGAAACCGTGGGGGCTCATTGCGACGGGCGAAGGGAAACCGAAACCCTGAGTAGTAGTTCCTCTCTCCACCCACGATTGTGGCTTCGGCCCTTGTTTGGACATCGTGGGGGGAGGGGGGGTCTATTGCTCAGGGTTCAGGGAATGGGGCGAAGAGGCTCCAATGCCTCTGAGCCCTAAGGGAATCAATCAGGGTTAAGGAAATCACTGGGGGGGGATGGTTAATGGCATGCGTGTC
>WLWF01003357.1_pt1 | contig 10577 bp, 20 predicted proteins | sample 6718331 | NCBI WGS metagenome assembly WLWF01 (sample SAMN12718692, study PRJNA515312) | sponge metagenome | isolation source: marine sponge | host: Mycale hentscheli | place: New Zealand: South Island, Marlborough, Capsize Point | collected 2003-05-01
ATCAGGAAGGGTACCCATTCTTAAAAAATCACCATGTTCTTGACTCACCATGTTCTTGACGCTGTTGCGTTTGTGTTGTGTGTTGTTGGTGTTTGTCGTGTGAGTTTTTGTGTGGCGGTGGCTAGTACGCCGTTACACCAGCTGCACGCCGCCCGTAAATTCTCGTGTTCCCACCATGCCCCGCCTAGGGCTAGGGGTGTGATGTGATCGACTGTGGTTGCTGTCCCTTTGCATCCTGTTATTCCGATTTGGCATGTGTGGTTGTCGCGTTCGAGGATGTTGCGGCGTACCCCTTGCCACCGTCCCCGGTATGCGGGGTGGGGTTTGCGGTAGTTGGTGTTGTGCATGGTGTTTGTGACGTTAACACATGGGGTCGGTTTTCGGGTCTTGGGAACCACCACCCTTATAGGGTGGTGGTGGTTCCCGTATTGACCGTTGATTATAGGTGGGAACCGCGGTTCCCTTTGTTTTATGCGTGGTTCCGGGGGGTTGGTTTTCTTTGTGGGAACCACTTTGTGTGTTTGTGATTTTTTAGTGGTTCCCGACATTTTTACGTCTGTTATGTGTGGGGTCGTCGTAGCCCCATGACATGCCTTTGCGCCCTGCAATTTGTTCGCGTTGTTGTTGTGTCATGCCTGCCCAATAGCCCACTAGTTGGTGTCGTGATGCGAGTTCTAACGCTTCTGTGCGGCATTTGTCGATGTGCGGGCAGCTAGCGCAGAGTTCGCGGGCTTTACGTTTGTCGCGTGCGGTTAACCCAAAGAAGGCTTCTGTATGCCCCTTGCAGGGGGCTTCGTCGTGCCAACTCATGTGAAGGGGTCTCGTAGGTGTGATTGTCTACGCATTTTTACGGCGTTGACGATGTTTTGGCGGCGGTATGCGTGGCCGTGTTGTTTCATGATGTCTTGTGTTTGTCGTGTGCTGATGTCTAACGGTATTTCGAGTTCGTCCATTAGTTCTGCTATTTGGGCGGTTCCGTCGGGGAATACGGGTGTTATGGCGAGTTGGATTGTTACGGTGCTGTCGTCGTTTTCTGTGTAGTCGATGTTTACGTTGTCGGGTGCCCATGTGATTCTCGAGTGTGTGCGGTTGAGGGTTACGCCGTTTTGGTTGCGTTGTAGGCGATATACGATGTCTACATCATCGTTTTTGGCTGATGTTCCGCGTTGTCCTTTGTCGGCGTTTTTGCCTGCGTGGTCGGTTCGTAGCACGCTGATTCCGGCTGCTTTTAGGGGTTGTGCGGTGTGCCGGTAGAAGGCTCGTATGGTGTCTGCCGAGTTTTCTTCGCCTTCTATGGCGCGTCCGATGGTGTCTACGACTACTGCGTCTACTTGTAGGCGTTTCGCGAGGTTGTAGAGGTATTGGCCGCCTTCTGCGGTGTCTAGGGCGGGTAGTGAGGGTAGTAGGGCGTAGTGGAGGCGTTCTAGGTTGCTGTTTTCGTTGTAGCCGAGTTCGGTTAGGCGTTCCCACAAATCTGCGCTACTCATTTCGTAGTCGAGGTATAGGACGTTTACGGGTTGTTGCGAAGTTTCCCGATTGTTTAACGGTTGTTGTCCGGTGCAGGCTGCGGCGATGCACGCTAAGAGTACGGTTGATTTGCCGGCTTTCGCGGGGGCAAACAACGACACGGTGCGGCCTTTTGGTATGAGCGGCCATGCGACCCATTCTTCATCATCATGTGTTTGCGCCCAAAATGTTTGCCAGTCAATCAAGTGTGCGAGGTCGTCGCCGGGTGTTTGCGTTAACGGGCGTGTTTCTAGGGGGTTGTGGCCTTGTCCGTGTTGTTCTGATACGTCTTTGCCGTACACGGGCAGCCGTGTTTGGTGTTGTATGTTGCGTTCTGCGAGTAACGCAGCTACGTCTAGGGCGTGGGCGTGTCCTGCGGGGTCGTTGTCTGCGATGATGATTACGTTTGCGTCACGCAAAACGTCTGCCATTAGCGCCGTGAAGTTGCCTGCGCCGCCGGGGTTTGTGGTCGCTGTCACACCCCATAGGTTTAATGTGTCGCAGTCTTTTTCGCCTTCAACAATGTAAACGGGTTCGTTGTTTGCGATGGCTGTGAGGACGTTGGGAAGGTTGTATAGGACGGGTTCGATGCCGCCTCGCCCGTTTACCCATTCGCCTTGCGGTGTCAGGTGTTGTTGCCTGAATTGTTTGTTTTCGCCTCTAACAACCCGGTATAGCGGCATGTTGTTTGTGTCGGTGTAAATGTAGTTTGCCGGGGGTGTCGGTGTGGGGGTTTCGCGTTCGTTGCTGATGTCTGCCCACGTTAAATGCAACGCCTCGAGTATTTTTGTGGTGTCGCATCCTGCGTGGCAGTGGATGACGACGGGTTGTGTGGTGCCTCGCATCACGGTTAGTGACGGGTTGGTGTCGTTGTGTGTGGGGCAGGTGGCTTGTAGCCGGTCGCCTGACCGTTTTACGGTGTTGCCGTTTGTGTGTAGGCGTTGTTCGATGAGTGTTAACGGGTCTTGCATGCGATCCTTTCAAAATGTGTGAGTGTAGCCCCCGCTCGAGGGAACACGGTAAGCGGGGGCTACACGATCTGTTTAGAAGTCGTCCATTGACACCGCAGCTTGTGGGGCGGGTTCTGCTTTGGCTTTGAACAGTTTCGGCGGGTGATAGCCCTTCCGGGTTGGTTCACCAAGTTTGTCGAACTTGATGGTTACCTGCGGGTTGTCCTGTGGTTTCACGTTTGCGTCTTGCATCGCTTGCTTTAGTACTTTTACGAGGTTGCCTCGTACCCATACACATTTGTCGGCTTGCCCGGTGTTCGATGTGTCTAGGTCAAATACCCATACGTGCATGGGGTCGCCGTTGTCCCAACGTTTGGTGTTGCCGTCGGGTGTGCGGTCTTCTAGTTTTGTGACGTTGCGGATTACACCTGTGATGGTGTCTCCGGGGTTCACAAATTTGACTGCTTCGAGGCTTTCGCCTTGTGACATGAATTCATCCATAGTTTCGTTATTCTCCTTGGTTTTCTGCCGTCGGGTTTGACGGGAGATCTATTGTTTACGTTTCGCCGGGGTTGTGGGGTCGCCCGAAGGGAACGTTAAAAGGTAGTCGGCCTCGAGAGCAAAACACATTTCTACGAGCACATCTATTTGGTTCATGGTGTAGGCGTGTTCGGCTTTTTTTGGTGGCGGTATGTGTTCCGGCCATGCTTGTGCGAGCTGCTGTTTGTGTGTGTTGCTTATGTTGGTGATGCGTCGCCGTATCCACATGTCGCGTTCTTCGTTTACTTCGTCGCTACCGGGGAACACGGCGTTAACGTTTTTTAGTGCCTGTTCTTTTGTTGACGGTAGTTCGATCATCAACTGTTTTTGTTGTGCCCGTAGTTTGCGTACCTCTACCGCCATTTCGACTAGCCCGTAATCGAGGTTCAGGTGGTGTACGGTGCAGATACCGCTACCGGGTTCTACGTGCAAAATGAGTGCTTGGTGGTCGTCTACGTCGGGCATGGGGTGCCGTTCGTCTTGTGACCCGTCTGCTTTCTCGCCTTGCACGTATAACGCATCGGCGTTTGCATAGATTGAGAGTTGTACGGCGAACGCTAACGCACCGTAGGTGACGTTTGATCCGGTTTTGATGTCGGCTATCAGCATGTGCGACGGTTCCGTCAAGTTTTGTAACACGAGATCGAATGTGCCCGCAACCTTTAAACCGTCGTTAACACATATCTGTTCGCAGTATTCGGGCATCACCCGATACCCGTGCGTCTGTAACGCGTCTAGTACGGCTTGTACGTCGTCTACGTGAGCTGCGGGCGGTTCATAGGTCTTATCGGTAAATGCCCGTTCAAGGATGCTGTGCAACTGTGTTCCGAGGTCTCTGCGCACGGTTGCGCCCCCGGCTTCAGCGGCTCTTTCAACAAGTTTGTTAAACGCTGTTTTGTCGTCTTTAACATCGTCGATTTGTGCGTAAAGGTCGGGGCGTGCCGCTAACCCTTGCGCGGTAACCCTAGATTTCCATGCGATTAACGCTGTTTGGTCGTCTAACGCTTTAGCGACGGTGGTTGCCCGTGTGTACCCTTCAGGTTGTTTGCCGTCAGGGTGCAACACTTTATAGCGTCCCCACCTGTCGCGGCGTACCTCATCGGTCGTGAAATCATCCATTGTTGATCCTTTCGTTTGTTCTATTTTTGTGCGTCGTGTAAGAGTTGCACAAACATGGTTGCAGTCATCACACAATAAAAATCTTCGCCGCGTGTTTTGCCTTTCGGTTTGATAGCGACACATCCGTAACGGGCATCGTCGTTAATCATCTCCACACCCAACTCCTCGAGCCATCCGGGTAAATCCATTCGGGCACCCGATTTGACTTCTATAACGGTGTCAGGCACCCCGGCAACATCGCCCCGATCCAACACACCGTTAAGGCGGCGACGTTCAACGTTAGGCCAAAACCTTTGCAGGAACGTCACAAACCCGTTTTCTGCGTTCCGTCCCTTCGCTTTAATGTAGCTGCTATTCATCGTCTGCCCTGTCTGCGTTATCTAACGCCTCTTCGATTGCTGACACCTCGATAACGTCAATGCCTTTAGATTTAAGTTCGTTGACAAGGTTGCGTAACACTTGCCGTGCGATCATAGGTGAAGGGTGATCGGCCATCAGCAATGATCCCCGGAAGCGTTCCACGGTTGACACCATCGCCACCCGTAACTCTCGGCCTCGGTTGCTACGTGTAACGCTACGATCAGGTTTAACGTCGGATCGTATAGATGATCTTTGCGTAAACCGAGCACGTTTTCGATTTGGTCTTTCCACGTAGGCCAGTTGATTTGTGTTAGTCCGTGATCTTTACCGTTTGTTGCGTCAGGTTGGCAACGTGACTCTGCCCACACAATGCTGTTTAACAATATGGTTGCGCGGTCTGTCGGCCATCCGGCGCGCATCGCCGCATCCCAATGTTCTACACATCGGATCTGCCGGGGTGCCGTTTCAACATCCGGTGTTGCTGTAACGATCACCGTTGTTGGGGTCGGATACGTAACGGTGGTTGTTGTGGTGTCGGGTTCACCGTAAATGCTGAATGTTGCGTTGGTGAAGCCGACGACGGCGGCGATAGCTGCGACAAGCATCGCCATCAGATATCGGAATATGTCGATCATACGTTAAGCCAATCTGACACACGGTCAACGGTGCGTTCGAAATAGTCGGCTACTAGTTTCGCTTCTTTGGTGTCCGGTTCGATGCCGTGCTCGGCTAGTGCGCTTTCTTCAAACGCCCAAAATGTTATGCCGTAATTGATGAAGATTTGTTTGGCTATGCGGTTTGCGTCACGGCGGTTCATCATGCCACCGCATCAATGCTACGGGTTTGTAAAATTTCCTCGATGCGGTAAATCCCCCAAGGGATAACTGCATTGTGATTGTTTTTTGCTTGCTCGTTTTTTAGGTGGTCAAGCGTCTTGACCAACAAGACTGATGACCAATTTTGGAGATTAGCCATTGACCGGGCGGTGTTAAGTTCTATGCGTGTTTTGTTCATGTTTGTAGTATCGCATATTTGCAGACTACTTGTCTAGTACAAACATACTATTTCTACAAAAATGTTTTTTAACGGGTTTTGCCCCACCGCTCATCAGACCGATCAACATACGTAATCACCAACGGCAACACCGACGCAACACCCGCAGCTAGATAGGTGCGAAGATCGCCCCAACCCACCCCAACCACATCGCCACCGTCAGCCAAAAACAGTGCCAACACGGTGCTAGCGAACACTTTCCCCCACGACTTCAACACCTTTTGCATATTTACCCCTCTCATTTCGCGCACGCCTGAACATCAATCAACACATGGCATTTGCCGTAACAATACACTTGTATCGCACCCGTCGGATCAACCGGAACCCACGCCGAATTAGCAATAGTGTCATCACCCCGATAGTTAACGTTCGACACATCCGGGCGGGCACCGTCACCCCACAACGTCAAAAACCCGTCGGCTTCAGCAGAAACAACGGTGACGTTAACAAACACCGCATCTTTGAAGCCGGTCTGAACACGACGGGTTTCACCGTCATTAAACATGCCGCCGTCTTTACGTGAATCGTAAACACGGGTTGGATTAACAATTTTCATTTCAAAATCCTTTGCGGGTTGTGGTTGCGGTGCTCGAGGTTCAAACACCTTGTTTTGTATCTGTGTATACACACCGTCGCCGGGGCAACGGGTCGACCCTATATCACGGTGACCGATCACCGGCACATCACGCCTAATCTGTGAACGGGCAAACTTTACAAGGTTACGCACCGTTTCGGTCATCTGCCGGTTACATGCGTCCTGCCAGTCAACCAAACACAAAATAACCCACGTAACCCCGTTGTAGTTTTTGTTAGCTGCCGGAATGAAACCAACACCCCGGATCTCCCACGACACACCCTGCTGATCAACAGCAACGCTATAACCGAGACTATATCCACGACCGTTAACGTATGATCGTTGCATATTCGACAAATATTCGGCGGTGTCCAAATTAGCGGTTTTGTCTGCCGTGTAATGAATCACAATGTTCTCAACACGCGACCAGTCAACGGGGCGTGATGTGGTGTGTTCAGCAATCGTGTAACCGGGCTGCTCCCATTGTTCGCGTGGTTTATCTACCCAACTCATTTACTGTCACCATTCTTTGCTTGCAACATTACTTTCATTTCAATCAACACATCAGACAGGCCACGCAACGCCGCACGGTTCTCTACACCTTCGCTCCGCATCTGTTCTAACCATAACTTGCGTTCCTCGGATGCTTGCTGAAGTACACGGGTCAACAACCCGAGAACAAGAACAGCGAACCCACCGGCGACACCCCATTCAAGAATGTTTGTCGTGTCCATACCGTGATTGTACACGGTACATATGTCACCGTTTAAACGACCGTTGTAAACCAATCATTGCCCCGGCAACACCGAACGCCGCGAGACCGTCAACAAGTTTTGCCCATTGCCGAAACTCGATCGCAACGTTTACGGGTGTCCACGCCCAAAACGCATACATACCGGCAACCGCACCAACGTTGATTGCGCTAAACCATAAAATGTTTTGCACCCAACGCGCCGGTTTCGTGTCCGGGTCAACAAACCACGACAACACGACAAGAAACAGCACGGTAACACCAAGAATGACTGCTGCGGGTGCGTTACTAATCGTGAACATCGGTCATCTTTCGTGCCGCGCTACGGTAATCGTTAAACAACTGCCACATCAGATTCAACACCGTTAACGGTAGCAACATGATTGCTAACTGCTGTGCGCCTTTCGTCAGGTCGTAATGGAAACCCGACCACCAATCAACTTGGAAGCGTTCCCACATCACAAAATAGACGGCGTACAACACGTTTGAGGTGAACCATAACGCCCCGGCTGTTTGTAACGCCAACAACGACCGCCAACGGCGTTGCCATGTTGAACGGATACGCCAACACAACACCGTTACCGCAGCTAGGTTTCCGGCTGCCTCGACAACACCAACCCACCACATTTCTAGTTCGTTGTTCCTATGAGGCCGATCAACAGTATTAGGCCGAACGTAAACAGCATGACACCTACCCTCATTGGGGCGGCTCGGGGAAATCTGCGGTATCCGATGGTTCCCACGTTGACGGGAAGTCCCGCAACGCCTGCCGGTAGTTTGCCCACGCTTCACGGTCTACGGGTGCGTCGTTGGTTTGTGTCCAGTCCGATTCAGCCAATAGCCGGTCACGCTGGTGTCGCATACGAGCCTCGTAGACGTTATCTATTTCTTCGTCGGTCAACCCTAGTTGTTCAAAAATGTCCATCACCCGATCTCCCACGCCATCATAAATGAGAACACTCGGCTCGTTGCCAGAACGCTTGCGCCTGTGTAATACGTGATGTCGGCCTCTGTTGTAGAACTGCCTCGCACATTTATGGTGTCAGATGTGGTCAACACTTCTGCGCCTGTTCCAACTAGACGATTACTTGTTACGGCATCAATTCCAGAAGGCAACGACAACCGTAGTGTCCCTGTTGCAGTACCCAAACTTGCCAGATAGGCGTTCACGAACGCTATGGCCACATCGTTCACGATCATGTAACTCGCACGGTTCGTTGTAACGTTTGGTGTTCCACCGGTAGTACCCGACCATGTAGGTGTCCACGTCAACCGGTCGCCGATGGCGTTGAGGTCGGCTGCCGTCAAAACATCGCCCGCAGAGAAATCACCTAACGCAGTCATCCTTCTACCTCTTCTTCGGGTTTTTCGGTGCCTACCTGTGTCTCAATCCACGCCGACCACTCGTCGCTAGACATCGGCGTAACCTCGTCATCAACCTGCACGCTGACGGTGCCGTCAGGGTAGGCGGTTTCTAGTTCTTGTCGTGTCCATGTATCCATCGTTATCACCCGTTGTTGTACCCGTAAACTCGAACAAAACCGCCGGTGAGTGTCCCTGCGCTTGGCGCAACAGTCACACTACTTGCAGATGTTGTTGAATTGTGCCAACCAGATATTCTTTCGGTAAATCCAGAGGTCAAAAAATAAACACTTTCACAGCAATATGACGAAGGCTCTGCCTTGTAAGGGTTTCGTATTTCAACAGAAATTGAGGTGCCGTTGCCTGAACGGGTGCTACCAATTTTCCATTCATTTTGTGCTGCGCCACCAACACATAAAATTGCGCCAGCGTAACTTGTTTCGGTTGATGACCAGTAATAACTGCCGCTTGCATGGCTGCTCAAAGTAATATTCATTCCGGCTGTGCTACTGTTATCAACATTTATTAACAATCGATAATTATCAAATGTCGAATTAAATGCGTCACTAACCGTTACTGACGACACGCCAGACCCAACGGTAACCGACTTAACAAACACCAGCCCGGCGTAATTCTGTAACGCTTCTACCGTGTCGTTCACGGTGGTGTGCTGGTCGGCGTGGCTAGGACTGTTAAGCGAGTCGCCCGCAGAAGGGTTTGTGAACGTCTGCACACTGTTCGGCCAATTCGTTGCCATAGTTTTATCCTAACCTAAACCCTTCAATAGTGGTGCCTGAACCGTCGTAAGGTTCCGCAACATCGTCATACGTTACGCCGCTATCATCGTAGGTTGTCACATTAGCGATACCGGCCAACACACCGATAATCGGGCTATCTAATCGGAATGACTGATAATCAACAGCCGGAAGAAGATCTAAAATGATTGTTGTTTGCTTCGGTGTCGCGTTAATGGTGCGCCCCGAAATCACACAATCGGCGGTTGTTTGCGACCCGCCCGTAGGTGTGTAAGTGATTTGTACCGGATGCCACATCCCGTATTTTGCGGACAAAAGTTGCTCTAGTTGGTCAAAAGCTGCGGTGCTGTCGTTGTATGCCTTAACGGTGCCAATACTTGTTGTAAGTCTGCGCGGAACATAGCGGGCTTCCGCTTGTCGGGTAGTCCAAAACTCCGCAGATTTAAGCATCCCGTATTCTTCGGTAGTGTCGTTGCCTTGAAGGTGCCCGGTGCCCGTAAACCTGCGGTTACGTTGCCCATACTTTTGTTTCGTTGCCCCGTTAGACGCTGTAGCCGTACCAACACCCGCCATGCCCGATTCGTAACTAGTGTTAGACGTAATCATGTTGCGATCAAAATTAGGGGTGACCGTTTGAAACGGTAACTCGTCGCCCGTCGGATTCTCCGTAAACACAAATTCTGTAGTGTCTGCGTAAGTGATGGAACGCCCAAGAACGTCTGCCCGAAACACTATGTCTGTCGATGATGCTCGAACAATTTCGTTTGGCAACACGACGCAAGGCAACGGCGCAATAAACATTTGTGTGACTGCGTCCATAACGGTGACGTTGCTAGATGCCGGTCTCCCCATCTCCAAAAACACATCATCGGCTTGATCAAACAAATAGGTTGCGTTTGTGTATCCGAATTTCGGTGTTTCCGCTCCGGAACCGTAACCCGAAGAACCGTTAAAAAAGTAGTACATTTGGGACGCCGGGTTGTCGTAGTATATGTTTGACGATTCGGCCACATCAAACACATCTGACCGGGTTGCGGTCATCCAATCAACCGCTTTAATTGTCACGGTTGACTCAACGCCGTTATCCACAATGTCAAAATCTGATATCAACCCTTCAAAAACGGTTGTGCCAGTGCTGTAAACATCAATTTGGAGATATGACTCAAACCACAACACATCTTTAAACGTGCCCGTACCGCCACCCTCAGACGGCGTAAATTCGCCTGTGCTGTTCGTTAACGTCATTGTTGTACGAAACCGGGCGGGACGGTTAAACGTAAAATCTGCGGTAGTAGAGAAACCCTGCGTGTAGTTCGTTACGTCGTTTACCTCGCCTTGGCGTCTAACAACAATTTGATAGCCGGGGAAATCTGCCATCGCTAATTCCTGTAACCGCTAGTGGTCGGCATCGGCACCGCGGAACTAAACGCCCCCGCATCTGCCGCGCTATAGATCGTGTTCGCTATTTCTTCCGGGCTGCTACCCGCAGGCGGGTAAACGTTTACAGTCGTCATACCGTCACGCGCAGCTTGCCCCGCCTGATATGTGGACTCTTTATATGCGATAGTTCCGGCTTCCATCACACCCAAACCCAAACTACCCGCATC
>WLWF01003358.1_pt1 | contig 10576 bp, 27 predicted proteins | sample 6718331 | NCBI WGS metagenome assembly WLWF01 (sample SAMN12718692, study PRJNA515312) | sponge metagenome | isolation source: marine sponge | host: Mycale hentscheli | place: New Zealand: South Island, Marlborough, Capsize Point | collected 2003-05-01
CTCCACCGCCCGTTCCCGTAAGAACAACTGGTGTGTTTTGCGCTGGGTCAGCATTGTCAGTTGAGGATAATGCATATGCAGTACTGTCAATACCTATTGCATTTGTTCCCGACCCTGTTAAAACTGTAGCATTCGAAGAGCTAAGGGTTACTAAAGTGTCTGCTATTGTTTCGCCAGTCTTAGTTCCCGCTAATGTAAGTGCAGGACTTGCGCCATTTGTAGTGGCAAAAGTATAAGTTGTGTCTAAAGCAGAAGGAACAACTCTAACATTAAGTTGTCCTGATGATAAATAACCTACTATCTCGGTTATCGAGGAGGTGGTTGCATCATTTTTTTGCGTGAATTCTGAAAATTTAACTGCCATTTTATTCTGTTATTACGTTTTGATTACTAGTACTGTCTTCTGTTACAATTTGTGCGCTTAATTCAGTTACGATATCTTGGAGTCCTGGACTTCTCGCACCAGGTAATTTTACTCCAATATAATTTCCAATCGCAATTAAATTACTCATTTATATTTTAATTATAATACCAATCACCACAAAGCTATAATGTTCGTTGCACTTGTACCCGTACTAAAAACTTTAATAACATTAACAGGAAAAAAAGTTCCCTCTTGTAATCCATTAAATGTAACATCATCTCCAGCTACTGTTGTGACTTTTAAATTACCTGCACCACCTATGTAAAGAACAGCTCCTTCTTGAGTGCCACCATATATGGCATAAGCTTTTCCACTTGCTGAAAATATATTATTTGCCACATTTAAAGTCGTGTCGTCCACTACAGATAATACTGTAGTTTGTGTTCCGTCAGTGGTATTTACTATAACCATTCCAGGTTTAATACCTGCTAATGTAAATTTTAAGGTAGCCATATTATCAGGATTGTCCCCTGTTCTGTTTACATCGATAAGTTGTGTCGTGCTTCCAGTGGTGGTGCTACCCGTTGGACCTCCTTTTCCTATGTTTGGTATAACAGTATTGTCACTTGGATATACTGACCATGCTTTGCCTGCTTGTAATTTTTGATATGCCATAATATTTTATTTATAAGGTATTAAGCGGTTGAGAGTATCACGCCGTCTGTCACAACCACAATCGGTATTTGTTGCTTCTGCAACTTTATCTACTACGTGCTTTATTCCTGTTGCGGTAGTAAATTTATGTACGGTATCGCCGAATCCTCTTGATTTCATTTTTAATTTTTACAGCCAAAATTGTTAGCATAATTAGCCATAGCAACTACAGGTTTTGAATATTTATTTTTATTTTTCATAACCTTTGAAGCTGCATTACACGTTGAGGTGCCAGGCATATTTTTCTTTACCCAATTAGTAAACTTGCCTTGATTTTTTTTTGCAATCATAGGAAAGCCCCCTTTTTTGGTTCTTCCATTCATAGCCATTACTTACTCAGTAATTTATTCATATGATCTTTGACACTTCTTTTTTCATATCCCATAGAATGGTCTCCACCATACTTATGTCCATATAATTTTTTAGACATTCCTTCACTTTCGTGTCGTCTAGATTTTAGTGACTGCGATTTTTTTCCATGTTTTGCCCCTAGAGAATCGTCTAGTCGAGCATTGTAACCTTGTTTCATAATATAAATTTTAGTTAAACAAATATACTAATATTTTCCTTGTCTATTTTTGGGTGAACTTTTGGTTGATCCTCCAGATCCTGACCATAATGTTTTACATGCCCAATATCTAGCTGAAAGCTTATTACTTGCAGAATCGCAACGGTGTCTCGCTCTAAAAGATTTACGTGCGGCACTGCTATAATTATGTCCATATCCAGTCGCACCAAAATGTATAAGCTTTTCTTTTCCGCTAGAACAAGCTTTTACCATTTTCTTTTTTCCAGCTCTGTCGCTTTTGGTAACGACATTACATTTCATTTTACTTTTATCTGCCATTATGCGTTTCTTACTTTTGCTGCTCTAGTATTTGATACAACTGTTTTACCTGTAGAACCCTCTCGCTTTTTTTTGCGGGCAGTAGCTGCAAGTTGACGTTTGGATAAACGTCTAGCTTTGGCTAACGGCAAACATCTATCAGGGTTTTTCTTATCCTTACTAGTTCCGCAGGGACCTTTGATTTTCCCATCAGTACCAATACGAACCCAATTTTGTTTACGCCATTTTTTGAGCTCTCCCATTTTTATTTTTTCCCTTCATGCCTCGCAATACTGCAAAGTCAGCTCCAGTTATTTTATTAAATGGCATAGCCGCTCTAGCTATTCTCCTTTGTTTTCTGCTTAACTTACTCATAATTAATTACAAGAGTTATTTGATCCATCACATTCACCAGATGAATCAGTGGTGTTGCCACAATGACAATGATTTTTTATTTGTTTCATTTCTTTTTAGGTTTCATGCTTTTTATCATTTTATCTATCTTTCCTGCTTGCGCCTTGTGCATAGCAGAAGCTTTTCTAAGTTGAGAGGCAATCTCTCTGAGTTTTTTTCCGTCCATTATCGTTTACTTTTTTTTGCATAGTTAGGGTCTTTGCAATACTTACTTGCAGCCATGTTTGCATAAGCTGAAGGGTATGTATCAAAGGTGCGCTTTGCCCATGCAATACCCGCTGAACAAATTTTATTACCTTTTTTTCTAACTCTACCCTTAGCCATTAATATCCAGATTTAGTTTTCTTTTCCATTCCATATCCTGGGTTGTTTTTTTTATTTCCTCCCATCATTTTTGAAAAAGAATCAGCTTGCGCTTTTCCCACTGCATTGTAAGGAAAAGTTCTTTTCATTCCATTAGGTAATTTTACTGTAGGCATAATTTAATTTTTAAATGTTAATAATGTCATAGCTTTCTCCGTTCCAAACTCTTTTAGTTTTCGGAGGTGCTACAGTTTTTTCTTTTTTGGGAGCAGTTTTTTTCTCTGCTGTTTTTTTAGCTTTAGCCATAATATTATTTTTTATGAGTTTTAAGTTCAGTTAGTTTATCAATCATTTCTTTTTGCATATCAATTATCATTTGCTCTAATTGATCGTTACGAGTTTCCATCTGATCGTTTATAGAAGATAATGATTCGTTTTTCTTTTGTAGTTTGTTAACCTCATCAGGTTGTTGACCAATTATCGTATATACTACCATACCAAGTGATGAAACTAACGTTCCAACGATGGCTACAAATAAATCTTTATTAACGGGAGGTATCTCTACAAAACTAAGAAACAACAGCAAAGCAACTATTAAAACAAATATTCCCGCGGCACCAATGTAATGTCTAACCTCTTTTCTGTCGTTTGTCATAAGTTCTTATATTAGTACAAAGTTATAAAAAAAATAATTCAATATGCCAAGGTTAAAACCACCTAAGAATAATTACTTAAAATACTACAGAGTAATTAGATATTTTATTAAAAAAAAATATAATTTATCACAAGCTGACCTAGAGATGCTTTACTTTTTACAAGACGAAGAATATTTTAGTGTAGGTGATTTTAAACAGTACAACTACCTAATGTCTTGGGACAAAAACAGATTTCAAAAACTTAGAAAGAATGGGTGGATAGAAATATTTAGAAAACACTCAAGCAACAGAAAGGCATTATACCAACTATCATATAAAGCGATAAATGTAATGAGGTCGGTATATAATAAATTAGAAGGCCAAGTGCTCCCAGTTACCAAAGAAGCCAATCCACTTTTTAGTGGAACAATAAAATACCAGGATCACTCCTACAAAAAAATGATTATGGAGATGAACAAACTTATAAAACAAGAACAACATCCTTTTCTTGGATGATAGTAAACTGCTCATCTTTGATAAGCATAGTATAACCTGCTCTTTTGTCGTACTGTATTGTCTCTCCGTTTTTTATAACAGACACATCTGATCCAACAGCAACGACTATAGCTTTTTTATAGCGAAGTGATTTAGTATCTTCAGCCGAGAGAAGAAGCCCTGAATTAGTTTTGATTTCCTCCTCGACTATTTTGATAACTATGTTTTTACCAATTGGCTTCATTAATCTTCAATTGCGTGTAGTTTACCTAATTCAAATGCTCTATTATATCCATCATTATATTCATTCTGATATAATTTTGGTCGAGGACATCTTGGCTTTCTAGGGCACCTACTGTATTGTCCTTTTATATATTCCCATCCTTCGCAGTAACCTGCCTCCCAACCTTCACAAAATTCAGTTTGGTTAATAGTGTCAAGTGTCTGGTTTGTATCTGCTTTCTCAAAGCTAAATACAAGAAATAAAATAATTAGTGTTTTCATTTTGAGTCATATGTTCGGGCCATGGTAACAATGGCGTTGGTTGATAAAATTGATTTCGATACAGCTACTGCATTTAGTAGTGCCTCCTTGGTTACCTTGAGGGGATCAATAATTCCCATCTCAATCATGTCTCCATATTTCCCTGTCTTAACATCTCTACCTTTTCCTGGGTTTTTGTCTGTTTTCTCTAAGATGTCGAGCCCTGCATTTTTCGTTATCTCTATAAAGGGTATCTCAATAGCATTTAAAAGGATTGCATAAGCAAGACTTTTCGAATTATTTTTCTCTTTTATCTTATCCACATAATGCTCATAGAATATGTCGACAAGACCTACACCGCCTCCAGGAAGTATGCCTTCTTGTAGTGCAGCCTTAACTGCTTGTACTGCGTCGTCCACTCTGTCGTACAGCTCCTTTTGCTCTAGGTCAGTGGTACCCCCTACATGTATTACCCCTATACCACCCGTTAGGGTTGCGATCCTTTGTTTTATGAATTTTTTATCTGCGCTGTTCTCCGTAAGCTTCTCTTGCTCTTTTAGTTGCTCCACTCTCTCGGCTATCTCTCCCTGGTTTTGGTCTGTGTCATCTTTGATGATAATGGTCTGATCCTTGGAGACAATAATTTTTTTGGCGTGCCCCAAATCTTTGAAGGTTATAAGGCTTAGGTCGTCGCCTGTACTCTCAGAGAAATAAGTAGCACCTACAGACAGAGCGATGTCGTTCATCAACTCTTGTTGCTTGTAACCAAAATTAGGCGGAATGATGGTACAAAGCTTTAAGTTGTTCTTCATGACATTAGCTGCCATTGTATTAACGACGTTCTGTGAGCATGGTGCTACTATTAATAATTTTTTGTTGTCAGAGATTATAGGTTGCAGTACTCTCTCAATGGAAAGGATATTATTTATCTCCGCATCCGATACAAGCACATGTACATCGCTTAGTATACACTCGTCCTTTTTTTGGTTATTAACAAACAAATGTGAGGAGTAGCCTCTGTCTACGTTTATCCCGTGGGTCGTCTGTGCAAATGTATCACTAGTGTCACTCTTCTCTATGGTCACTATCCCGTCTTTGCCTACCGTCTTATAGGTGTCGGCAATTATCTCACCCATCTTCGGGTCATTGTTACACGAGATGGTGGCTACGTCTAATAGCTTTTTGTCGTCTAGGGTTAATGCTTTTTTCGTCAGCTCACTTATTATAAACTCAGCTGCACCGTCTAGCTCCCGAAGAATCTCGGTCTTATTGTTCTCTTGCGCCTCTATCTCCCAGTCTCTTGCTAGTCCGATGATAGCATCCGCTAATACTATAGCTGTGGTCGTGCCATCACCTGCTCGGGTGGCTGTCTTCTCCGCTGCCTCCCTCACCATCCGAACCGCAAGGTTCTCTACTGGGTCTAGTAAAGCTATGCTCTTGGCAACAGTGACTCCGTCTTTGGTAACCGTTATTCCTCTTGTGTGATCAGAAGATTCTATCAGCACCGTTTCACCTAGTGGACCTAGTGTGGATGCTACTGCCTTATATAATTTTTTAATTCCTGTGATTAATTTGCCTTGAGCCTCAGCTCCAAAGTGCAAATCTTTGGGTGAATATCCGCCTGGTTGATTCATTATTTGATTTAATTAAATTTGATTAGAGTGCTGTAAAGGTCGTAAAATTTTTCTAATTGCTATATATATTTTACACTTTTATTATTTTTTTTTCATCTTGTTTTTTGGTATCTAAACAAGCACTTTGAACACTTCTCTTGATAATCAGTAAGTTAGAAGAAATAAACAAGCACTTAATCAAGCACCTTAGTGTTTATATTTGAGCACTATCTACCTCTGCTCGTATAAAATATATAATATTAAAATTGTTGCTACTAGAAAAAATTCGATGCTCATGACACAATATTACGATTTAGTGCCCAAACTTTTTTGAAAAGTGCTCATTTAGTGCTCATTTGGTGGCGAAAAAAAAGCTACAATTAAGTAGCCTTTTAGTCACAAAAAAAAACACATTAACTCCTCTGAGTTAACCAAACAATTTCTTTCTCATCTCTGATCTCTCGATGCCGTCCGCAATCATTTTTATCTTACGGTCCTCATCAATAATCCTTTTCATGTTCGCCGCTTGCTGTATGCCCGTCATTCCGTTAGGCCGTCCATTGATTAACCTACCGTTCTTAACATATAACCCGTCAACGAAGTTGTCTATTTTGTTATCTCTATCTAGTTGATCCATAACTTATTTATTTATAACGAAGATACGAAAATTTTTATTAGATATGCGGAGTGTTGAGGTTATATACTATGTCACGGAGCCAGGCGCCGATCCGAAAACGATTTTTTTCTCGCTCGAGTTTTCGATTTTGCGAGTCGGTTGCTGATTTTTTGGCGTTTTGCTCGCTGTGGCGACCCTCTGCTGCGATTGTGACCCTCGCCCAGCCCCCGCCAGTCCTACGTTTGGCGTGATTTAAGGGAAGGCAAGCGTCCCGCTAACCACCGCCTCCTTCCCTCCACAATCCAAACAAAAGATAGGAAAGATAAGCTTGTAACAAAAAGACTATGAGATGATTGCTAGGTACGTGCTATAGCTTTACGATGGGAACTCCCAATCAAAACGAATTATACTTATATTATAGTTAAATCAGATAGATTCACTATATTTGTAAGGAACACAAATTATATATATTATGAAAACAACACAACTCGCTGACAATCAGCAAACTAACTTACCACAAAGACAATTAAAGTCTGAACATATCGATTCAATCATTTGGTTTGGATTGAATTATAACTACGACTTCATTGAGAAATGTTGGTCGGATGACCCTAGCATGGCTAATCATTTAAAAGATAAGTTCTCTATATGTACAGAAGGACTTCACAAAATGAGCAATGTAAATTCTCGAATTGGTTATGGAGTATTCACTCGCTTTATAACTATGCTAGATAATAGAAATAGAGAGAAGTTATATAAATACATTTTAGGAACGTATAGTAACGTACATGGATTTTGGAATCAAGATTAACTGATGAGAGTTCATTACTCGAAATTACCTCCACGTGAGGTAATCTTAATCATTAAATAACACATTATGACAAATTATAAAATCACAATTCAACAACGAGTCTTCGAACAACTCGCAGATAAAAAGTCCTTCACTAGGGCAGAACTTGACAAAGCTATTTGGGTTGCTCAAGGGAATAAATTTGAGTTCAATCGTAGAGGAGGATATTATGGTACTAATTTACAAGCTTGGATTACCAATAAGCTAGTTACAAGAATCAAGAGAGGAGTCTTTAAAATTACTTCTAGAGGTAAACTTTACTTAACAGATAGAGGTAGATGTAATAAGATAGTTAGAACAGAAAGAGAAGAAAGACAGAAGGCTAATCTAAAGAGAAGAAGAGATGCAGAGATTGTAAATCATTTCGATGGAGTGAATGACTTCAAGAATTTAATTGGTAAAACAATTCAATCTGTGAGGAGATTACACCCAAGTGAATTAAAGACATTAGGTTGGGCAAAGAATCCTTTAGTATTAGAATTAGACAATGACACGTGTTTAATACCACAACTAGATGATGAAGGTAATGATGGTGGTGCAGTTCTCCACTACAACTTTAAATCCAAAATTGCTAAAACAATTTATACAACTTAATATGGAAGGAGCATTTTACGATACTCAAGAAAAACCTCGTGATGAGGTGAATGAAATCAAAGCGAAGGTGTACGCAGAAAATATGATGAGACAATACCGAGAAACAACTCGTATAGTTAAACATAATTTCGGTACACCTACTGCCGATGAATTTAAAAAATTAGTAATTAATAAATTTAAAAACTTATAATATGGAAAATAAAAATCGAATAGATGTCACTGCTAGATATACTGCATTAAAAATAATGGGTGACCATCCAAATATATTACCAACAAGCTTTCAAGATTTACATAATCAATGTGATGCAAATATGTACATCTACGATGTCTTTGGTGATGATAGTAATTATGATGGCGATGAACGTGTAGAATACTTTATTAAACAACTTGACTATTGGTTAAGAGTGAAGTATGCACAAAAAGATTTGGAAGATGTCAAGACAAAGCTAGAACGATTGATTCATATTGGTGAGGACTATGGAGTTTTCGAGTCTGCACAAATTGTTAATCGAAATGTTAAGAAGGCGTATAAACTTGTAGAGGGATTACGTTAAGACAATCTGATGAGGATTTAATATCCGAAACTGCATCTCATGGTGCAGTCATTGTCAAATCAAAATTAAACAACATGTTAAACTCAAAATTTTCAGTTCATTGTGACACAGATTTTCTGTTTGTCGCAATCAATTTAAGTTCAGAATTTGGACTTACGATACATCAATTTGATGTAATACCTTCCGAAAATCTTCGTGAAGAAAGATGGAGTATTGATATAGGATCTAAAATCCAAGAATTTAAACTTATTGCTCAATCATTAAAAACTACACCAAAGAAATTAAGACAGAGGTTGGTAGATGAATTTACAGATAAACTTAAATCAGAGAAAGATGCATAATAAAATCACATACACAATACAATACAAAACTTATAATAAGAAGTATAAAACTACTACTAGAAGTTTTGAAAATGAAACTCATTATGAGAACTGGCGTAGAAAGATGGAGTCTTTCGGTCATAAAATTATTGGAACATTTGATGAGCCAAATAATGAATCTAAACTTTTGATCCTACAAGAAGATATTCAATTTCAACTTGATAATTTCCGTAATGGGATTATAGATAAAGAAGATTTCTTCCAAGCTATGGATGAGATTTTACATGGAAAAGTAGAACCACCAATTAAAACTAAATAAAATGAAACTATTCGACAACGACTATGTCTTGATTAACAACAATACTAACAAACCGATTGAAGGATTTGATATTATCTATCCTTTAGAGGAAGTAAGGTGGTTTCTTTACGAGGGTATTTATTCTGAAGAAGAAATAAATAAAATCCTTACAAAACTTCGGTCTAAAGGAAAATGCAAGATTGAAAATGATTGGAGTTTTGTCAGCATGACCAAGCTACCTATTAAGATTCAAAAAAAATATATTGAAACACTAAAACTAACAAAATGAATGTGCTAGAACTTTTTAGTGGAAGTCGAAGTATCGGTAAAGTTGCCGAGAAAAGAAATCATAATGTGTTCTCTGTAGACAATGTCCCTTACCCAAATACAAATTGGGTTGGGGATATTCTCGATTGGAATTTTAAAGATTATAAAGATATATTAGATGGATTTCCAGATGTCATTTGGGCATCGCCCCCATGCACGGCATTTAGTGTTGCTTGTATAGGTAAAAAATGGGTAAAGGGAGAAACATTTCTTCCCAAAACTGAAGATGCGAAACATGGTGTTAGGATTTTAAATAAGACTATTGAAATCATAAGATACTTTTTAAAACACCGACCTAATCTTTTATTCTATATAGAAAATCCAAGAGGTAAGATGAGAAAATCTCCCATTTGGGATGAGTTCCAAAATGAAAGAATAACGCTTACGTACTGCCAATACGGTGATACTAGAATGAAACCTACTGACATTTGGACTAACGATTTCCGATGGAATCCTAAACCCATGTGTAAGAATGGTGACCCTTGTCATGTAGCAGCTCCGAGAGGAAGTCAAACAGGAACACAAGGATTAAAAGGTAACCATGAACGAAGTAAAATTCCAAGTGAGTTATGTTTAGAAATAATTAAATCAGCAGAAAATAAATACAATAAAACAAGATGAACACATATTTTAATGACAAACCAAAACAACAAACATCATTTCAAATTTGTTATTCGCCAAAGTTTAAAATGTATGACTTCACGATATACAATTTTGAAAAAGAAGTGTTATATCATTATCACTTCTCAAACTTAAAAGAGATAAACAAACTAATACAAAAATATAAATAATGGGATATACAACTGAATTTATGGGTAAGTTGACTTTTAATAAGCCACTCACCTCAGAACAAATAGAACTAATAAATGAATTTTCAAAGCAACGACATGACCGAGATGATGCATCTATAGAGGTGTCGATATTGCAGAGAAGAAATAATCCGAACGAGACCTGGTATCATAGTCCTATATGGTGTCAGTGGGTTATAACCGATGATGGTAAACATCTTAAATGGGATGGATGGGAAAAGTTCTATGACTATGAATATTGGCTACAATATTTAATAAACAAATACTTTGTATCTTGGGGTAGAAAACTAAATGGGACCTTAACTTATGTAGGAGAATGCAAAACCCAAATGGGCCTTATCGAGGTGGATGACAATCACAT
>WLWF01003362.1_pt1 | contig 10566 bp, 13 predicted proteins | sample 6718331 | NCBI WGS metagenome assembly WLWF01 (sample SAMN12718692, study PRJNA515312) | sponge metagenome | isolation source: marine sponge | host: Mycale hentscheli | place: New Zealand: South Island, Marlborough, Capsize Point | collected 2003-05-01
AAAAATGTAAGTCCAAACGTGAAGTTTTCTCAAATGATAGGAACTCACTCAACCATCATAGAGGGCAAACAACTTATATTTTTGAATGAAGTAGTGCTCCAAAAGAACACTGCTAAAACCAAAGAGTTATCTAATGAGTTTAAGGATTTAATAACAGAGGATAACCTTTATATTAATCCAAAGAATAAACCTCAAATAGAGATACCCAACTTATGTAACTTCTTTGTGTTCTCTAATAGTAAGACGCCAATTCACATAGGAGAGTATGACAGGAGATCCTTTGTAGTCCATTTAAAGCAATCTAAAGAACAGGTGGTGCAGATGTTGCAAAATGAAAATTATAAAAAAGATTTAATGGATTGTATCAAAGATCCATCACACTTTAAGTGGCACCTTTTAAATGAAGTTACTTATGACAGAGAAATGTTTTTTAGAGACGCACCATTAACTGCTGATAAGGAACTACTGATTGAAGCTAACAAAGATGACTTCTATGTAATGATGGAAGAGGCATTTAATAACGAGGAGTTTCCTTTTGCTCCATATACTGAAATTAGAAATTTTGGAGATAGTTTATTTTGGAATTACAGTGGAACCATCCATAAGGTTGACTGCTTTAGAGCTATGAAAGATTCAGCATTATATAAAAATGTATATTTTACTATGGCAGATCTTGAGGCTTTCCTAAAAGAGAAAGCTATCAAATGGCCCAATGGAGAACTTACAAGACAGGCAAAGAATAGTGAGACTGGAAGTAAAAAGAGATTATATCTAATGCACCTAAAAGAGAGAGCTGGTGGATTATATAATAGTGAACTTTCAGAAACTGAACTGTGGATAGCTCACGGATATAAAGATCCAACACCTAAAAAGGAATTTTCACTATGACACCTATGAGTAAAAGACGTAAGTCAGCACTGTTACAGAACCTTGTAAGAGATAAGATATTAAAGTCATTCCCACACCTAAAGCCAGCAGATGTTGTAACTGCAAAACACGGCCAAACTGGGCCAGATGTAGTGTTATCTAAAGTGGCTAGAAAGCTTGTAGGAGTTAACTTTGAGTGTAAGAACCAGAGCAAGATGAAAACTATATATGATTGGTATAAACAGGCTAGCAAAGGTCAGCACAAGTTGACACCAGCAGTTGCCATGAAGATGAACTCGAGAGAACCTTTAGTTGTCATAAGTTTAAACGACTTCTTTGATCTTATTAAATAAGCGTACATTACAGTACATCTTATTGTTACGCTTTTTCCTGGGTACAACCCAATGAAACACCAGTAACTACGGCAAAACTTTAAGCGTACACTCTTATATTGCCGTACACTCATCACTCAATCAATCAGCCTTTTTTATTCTCTTACTGTAGGGGTTGAAGCTTCGCTGAACTATTCTATTTAACTTCTTTAGATTTGCTTGAGAGACTTGAGAGATTGAGAGATCTGTTGTCATTTAAAGGATAATTAAAGTTTTATCTCTCACACCTCTCATAGTATTATGCGTGCAAGAGCTGGGGGAACAATGGGTACAGTACAAAGGTAACTGAATTACCCTGAATATGAAAACAGATGAACATTTATATACAAAAAGCAGAACTGAATTTGCTAAAGAGATAGGTAAATCAAGGGAAGCAGTAAAGATTGGAATGAAGAGAGGGAAGTACAAGGATCTCTATATTTTCAAAAACGGATTATATTTTTTTAAGAGCCAAGAGGCAGTGCGTGAAAAACAGGATTGTACCCTGGTTGATATGTACCCAGTGAAACATAAAGTTAACAGAGGGAACCACGAGGTAGCCGTAAAAAAGGGTAGATATCCAAATCAAGCCTTTGCTAATCATAACCATATGAAAAAGATGATAGCTTTAAGAGGCAAGATGTCTCCAGAAGAGCTGGCTTTAGTTCCTCAAGTTGAACACATGGTTAAACTAGAGAGAAAAAAGCAACTACAGGAGAACCTAAGTCTCTCACAGTTGACTAGGGGAGAACCTCAAGGCTACACAAAGAACTATGGGACTGGAATATTTAATATGTCCAACAAAGGTTATAATGGATCTAACTATCATAATGGCCAAGATCATTTATACAATCCCAGCAAGTACAGGGCCACCAACAGAGGCCGTAACATAAATAAAAAAGGCCCATACGAAATTTAAAGGATAATTTCTGTTAGGTGTTCTTTAATTAAATCACTATATTAGGAACTGAATTAATAATACTTTTGTCTAAATCGTATTAGAGACTGGGGGATGTCTTTAAAGTCTCCATAACTTTTTATATCTTCCAGTCTCATCCAAATATTTTTTCTAAAATTTTTTTTATAATATTTTTTTACACTAGGTACTTACAAATAAGTTTTCAGCGCCACCCTATGCCTAGATCCAACTAAACTATCTCATATAATCTAAAGGTCTTTTTATATATTGGTGCATTGGTGCATAAAAACAAAGCTATTTTTGCCTCTCAACTGGTACCTCTAGTTGCCCACCAGTTGCCCAAAGAAATAATATTTAAAGATTGATGTTGTGATATAGGTTGTGTTTAAATAAAACATTGGTATGTATAGAAAATTCATTAATGCCCTCGTGGTGAAATTGGTAGACACAAAGGACTTAAAATCCATTAGGAGATAAAGTTTCTTTCACACAAGAGGCCTCACTCGGTTTCGAATACCCAGTATTAACTGACATTTTTTATTACATCACTATTTATGATGTATGGAGACTAGACTAGATAAAGATAAGAAAGTTGCCCACCAGTTGCCCAAAGTGGCCTGGAGAGACAGTGCAATAGATAAACTCAAGATCACACATAGTAAGTTAAAAGGAAGAGTAGATGTTCCTTGTGCAGTTACAGGTAATCTTAAAGGTGCATACATAAGATGGAACACAAAGACTGATAGCAAAACCTTTATAATAAAAGGCAAGATTGGATCTAAAAATTTCACTCATAAGATTGGTGCATATCAACTTGGATCATTTGGTACATATGAGGCTGAACAATATGTTAATGATTTAGTTAAAACACACAAAGATAGAACTGGTCAATGGACACAAAATCCAAACAAAGAGAATGTAGATAAAGATATAATAAAGGCTAGCCAGGAGTTAACCATAAGAGAATGTATTGTTAGAGTATCGGAAGCTGGTTATCCAAGGATATTAGTTGATGGTAGTATAGCTCTTCAATCCATTAGAGATTATTCAAGATTATTAATGGGCTACAATAAGAGAAGAGAACACCTAAAGTTTTCAGAAGATGACGAGGGTTGTGGTGTCCTAGAGTTAACGCATGGTATGACCTGGAGTAGACTGTTTAAAAAATATCCAGCTTACAAAGAGTGTTATGATGATAACAGAAGATCTCTTTATGATAGTCAATTAGGTGCACTTGGTATTGATAAACTTACACCAAAGATCGTTCAGAATTATTGCAACAAAGGCAAAACATACGGAGCTAGAGTTAACACACTTAAAGCTTTCCAGTACTTGTGGCGAGCCTCTAATAAATTAAATCTTCTTGGAGATGAAGATGTACTAGATCCAACTAGGAAAAAATATGGTGGTGTAACTATTACAAAGAGTAGGAAGATCTTATTTAAGGGCCACAGATACACCAATATGAAGTTTAAGGAGAGCCAACTAGAGAAACTTATAGATGGCTGTTTGGAACTTCGAGACGAACATCCGTTCCAAATAGAAGCCATTATGTTTATGCTTTATACATTTAGAAGACAGATAGAGACTACAAAAATTGATTATGGTTGTGTGGGTAGATATGGCGATCAACTTAAAAAGAATGTCATTACAATGCCTTATAATATAACCAAAAGTAGAGTTGAGGAATATGTTGTTATAACAACTGGTGTACAAAAGGTGCTGGATAGCTTGAGTTACCAAAGATCCAAACCAGAGTATAAAAAATATAAACACATTAAATGGTTATTTCCTAATCCTCATATCTCAACATTAAATTGTGGAGATGTTGAATACTGTCAGTCAGATAAAGCTAGGTGTAAATATCTTGAGACTGCTTGGAAAAAATTAACTGCATTAACAGGTATAGATGGACAGAAGAAATTATTTAGGAAGTCAGGTGGTACCATTAGTAAAAGAACATTAGGTAGTACTGGTAAAGCAAGAGCACTTACAGGCCATCAGCAAGACGCAACATTAGATAGGTTTTATGATAAAACAGATATTGATGAGACTATTGAATATGCACAAGAGGTAGCAAAAGTTTATCAATTTAAAAAATAATTGCCTTTATCCTTTGAAAAAGTATAAGGAATATATGAGCAAGAAAGAAGACATACAGAAAGACCAGATTAGAATAGAGAAGATCTTTAAGGTAGGCCCTAGAGTTAAACCTATTGGCCACAAAGACTGGGAATTCCTAGTGTATGAACTCAAGAAACTTAAAGTTACACCTGGAGAGGCATATAGAATTGTAGCAGAGAAAAAAGACAAAACCTCAAACATAAGATTTGAATGGAAGATGATCAGATTTACTATGTTTGTATGGGCTAGGATAGAGGAAGACAAAGGTATGTATCTAAAGCCAAAGATTGACACTGTAAGAGCAGTTGTAAGCAATAGAAATTTCAAAAAATTCTTTCACGGATTTTTTCCTGACCTGGAATTTGATCACGAAAAAGAAGTAAAACTATTAAATAAGTTAATCGCAGAAAAACCACAGAAACCTTTTTTCCAAGAGGGATATTATAAGTACGAGGGCACCAATAAGGTCATCCCACAGAAGCATTTGGACAGTATCCTTTGGGGCAAAAATAAGTAGTAATTATCCCTTGAAATATCTCAAAGGATATGTAAATATCCTTGTATGGAGACTTTATTAAACTACAAATTTGATCAGCCTTTTTATTCTCAATCACAGTTGTTGAGTATCTTTGGATCTATTTCAGAGAGTACTTTAAAAAACTTTATGAAAGAGTGGATAGAAAAAGGTAATGAGCTTGCTGATATGGGTTACTTCCGAATTAAAGGAGTACGAGAAAATCAGTGGGAACCTCAAACTTTTGTTAGATGGCTATTGGCTAACCAAATTAAAGTTATCCATAAATATGATTACGAACAATCTAAAGCAGATGAGATTGAAAGTAATTTAATCGACATCAAACAAAAAAGGAGAAAAAATGTCAGCAATTAAAACAAGTGCTTTTGGAGAAGCAAAATATCCACACTTAAATAAACCAGATACAGAGTTTAGCGCAGAGGGTATATACCAAGTTAAACTTATAGTTAGCAAAGAGAACGCTCAAGAAGACATCAAGATTATAGATGATGTTGTTAAAGAGCAGATTGTTATAGAGGGAAAAAAACAACCTAATAAAACAGATCAATTCCAAAGAGCACCATTACCATATCAAGATCTAGGAGATGGAACTGTACAATTTCATTTTAAAACTAAATTTAAACCAGCTTTAGTTGATCATAATTTAGAGGCCATTGATAAAAACATTTGGGGTGGATCTGTCATTAGATGTAACTACAAACCTGTCGGCTACTTTGTGGCTGGAACTGGTCTAGGATGTACTTTGAGACTTACAGGTGTCCAGGTTAAAAAACTTGTAGAGGGATCTCAAGGAACTCAAGGTTTTACGCATGTTGAACCAGAAGTTAACCAGGAGATTGTTTAATGACAAAAAAAAATACTGCAGAAGTTGCAAATAAAATTAGAGCAGATTTAGTTAGAGAAAAAATCTTAAAAGAAGAAAGTTTGCCTAAAGCTTTTGAGTGGGACCATCCAACTAGATTTAAATATTACATACCCAAAGGCGAGTGGGTGCCAAAACTAAAAGATAAATATAAGGAGTAAATATGAAAATAAACAATGTCGAGAAAGCTCTTGAGGGACGATCAGATGGATCTACTGCTAAAGAGTTAATGAAGTTAGCTGAAAAAGATCCAATGCACCATATAGAGCTGGAACTTTCGGATGCTCTACAGAGAGCTTATGAGGAAGCCAAAGAGAATGGATTTGAGGGTACCATTACCGACTATATAAAAAGAACACCAGTTTCAGAACTAAAAAAGATCGCTATGTCCAATGGTGGATCTGTAGATTTTTCTAGTATGTCTCCAGGCCAAATGAAAGCAATCTTCATAAGTGAAAATGGAAGAGAACCTAAAAGTGCTAAAGAGTTAGTACGAGGTGTTAAACTATATCTAAAGAATATGGATATCAAAGGTGTACCTTTTGGAGTTTTTGATGAGTGAAATTCTTAAACAAGTAAAAAATTATTCTCCTAAAAAAGTTGATGATCTTGTTAAACCTTTTGTTAAAAAAGTTGATGATCTTGTTAAACCTAGAACTGAAAGCTGGGATGAGAGAATTGGAAGATTACACCACGAGATTGATGGTGGACCAAAACCAGATCACTATGGAAATAAAAAAATTATTACTATGGAAAAAAGAGCAGAGCTAAATGAGAAAGTTCAAAGACCAAAAAAATTTCAAAATGATGATCCGTCAACTTATCCAATGAACCAGAAAAAAACTATGGGAACCTGGGAGATAATGATGGAGCTAGCAAAAAATCCTAAAACTAAAGATGATCGTATCCAGGCTAAAGAAGTTAGACAAACAATCTATAAGCATTGGAATAATCCAAAGGCTAGAAAGACCCTTGGAGAAGATGAATTGAAACTTATAGGAAAACATAAATCTCAACGTATTCCTCAAGTTGACTATAAGTACACTGTAGCACCACCTGTTGTTGCTCCTAGAGAACCAGAGATACCTTTAGAGGATAGAATTAGAATAGGAGCTGAAAGAAAGCACCAGCAAAAGCTTAAAGAAATAACAGATAAATTTGGAAGTGGTGGAGTGATGAGAATTATAAAGGATTACATCTAATGCCAAAACTGCAGATGACCAAAGATCTCAAAATTAAAACAGGAGATTTAAGAGAATTATTTGTTCCAGAAAATGTTGAGCTATCAACACTATATGGGATACGTAGTCAGATCTTTAATTCAACCTCTTTACAGAACCTTTTAGACAAAGTTCAAGAGAGATTGACTAAAGTTCAGAATGAAGAAATCAGAAAGTTAGAAAGTGTGAGCAACCAACCTAGAGGAGACAAAAATGACTTGTAAATATAATTATAAATCTATCTCTTTACGGAATAATACTATGGATAAACTTGCGAAGCTTTCAGTTTCACTGGTTAAAGACAAAAAATTATCTAATGCAAAAACAGTAGAGAGATTAATTGATCATAGCTTTTCCGAAGAGACCAACGGAGAAAACTATGAAAAAAGATACAAAGTATAAAATATCAGCTTGTGAACACCAGTTCATATCCTACAAAGACTTGCACAGGTTATGCAGTAAGCAACACACCTATATAAAGAAGCAAGACAAAGCTCTAAAAAAACTTTCAGCTAGACTTGAAGATTACCATGTGAAGCACACGGACTGCTTGGAGAAAAACCAGGAGTTACTAAAGGATCACATAGAAATTACTAGAGCCTACAACGGACTACATCAACTGGGAAAGTTTGCAGAAGAGCAAGGTATAGATATCAAGAAGCACAATAAGAAACTTCCTGAATACGAGACTTTCTCACACAAACACACACTGCTTGAGAGTGGAAGAGTTGAACACATTTATAAAATGAAAAAAATTAAAGAAGATGGAGACACAAATGAATAATACAGAAACCTTTTTAAAGATATTTAATGGCGCAAAAACTAAACACGGATATTGTTACAAACACGATCCAGCCACAGAAGAAAAATTGTCAGTAGAAAATCCTGGATTGATACCAATAGAAGATCATCTAAATGGTAATAAGCTTTGTGGTAGATCTCCATTAATTGAAGAGACTAATGAAGTTGAATGGATTGGAATAGATATAGATAAAAGAATTAAACCTAAAGATTTTTGTCCAAACATTTTTAAAAATTTAGGCTGGCAATATTTTTGTTTTCAAACACCAAACAAAAAATGGAGAGTGATAGAATTTTTAGATGAACCTATGCACGTTGAGGAAGCTCACGACAGAGCTAAAGATCTTGAGGGTAGAATAGAAAAAGAATTATTAATAAAGTGTGATGACCAGGCGACAGTACCTACAGTTCCAAATGGAGCTGGTGCAGTTGGCAGATGGTTATATCTTCCATACCATTATGAGTATGACAAACTTTACACACCAGATGGTAGACCTTTATCTCTAAAACAATTCTTCTTTAGACATAAATATAGAAACCATCTTCCAGTAGTTGCAACTGTTGGAATGTTATCAGGTGCAGAGGGTGGGGGTAGAAATAAAGCTTTTCTAACTGTCCAACTATATAAAGATTTATATGACTGTGATGTATCACTAGAAGAGCTGAATGATGTACTTGATGAACCATTGGACCAGCAAAAACTGCACAACTATATAAAAGGAGTAGAGAGATCTGTAGCCAAAGATAAAATGGATGAACAATATTATCTCAACGCTCAAAGAAAATGGATTAAAGAAATATGCCAAGTAGAACCTTATTTAGACGCAAAAGGGTTTAGCGCCATTACAGATAGTGTTTTAAACAACCATCATTACGTTCAATCAAGAACAGATTTTTATGAAGTTGAAACACAAACTTTTAAATCCAAAGAACAAATAAATGACTGGTGGAGACACGAAGTTAACAAAGGATCTATGTCAGATCAGTTATTAAAAGATAGTAAGTTAACAAAGTTGAGGAGCTATTTCACACACGCTGGATTTGATCCAGGGGTTACTCATATTCAGCATGGAGATATCAAGGGGTTGCCTGCTGGTACTTATTTAAACATATATGAAGATCCACAAATAGAAGCCATCCAAGGTAATGTTGACAGAGTGAATGAATACTACAGTTGGTTATTTGGAGAAGACAACTGGAACATTATTAAACAAGTGTTGGCCTTTATGCTAAATGCTAAAGAGGAGAGACTACACTATGGAATTAAAATTCAATGGTATGTAATTATCCATTCTGTAGTTGAGGGTGTTGGTAAAAAATTATTTTCACTAATATGTCAGAGTATGTTTGGAGTAAAAAATGTAAGTCCAAACGTGAAGTTTTCTCAAATGATAGGAACTCACTCAACCATCATAGAGGGCAAACAACTTATATTTTTGAATGAAGTAGTGCTCCAAAAGAACACTGCTAAAACCAAAGAGCTATCTAATGAATTCAAGGACCTAATTACAGAGGATAACTTGTTTATTAATCCAAAGAATAAACCTCAAATAGAGATACCCAACTTGTGTAACTTCTTTGTGTTCTCAAATAGTAAAACACCTATTCACATAGGAGAGTACGACAGGAGATCCTTTGTAGTACATTTAAAACAAACTAAAGATCAGGTGGTGCAGATGTTGCAGAATGAAAATTATAAAAAAGATATTTTGGATGCAATCAAAGATCCATCACACTTTAAGTGGCACCTTTTAAATGAAGTTACTTATGACAGAGAAATGTTTTTTAGAGACGCACCATCAACTGCTGATAAGGAACTACTGATCGAAGCTAACAAAGATGACTTCTATGTAATGATGGAAGAGGCATTTAATAACGAGGAGTTTCCTTTTGCTCCATATAATGAAATTAGAACTTTTGGAGAAAGTTTATGGTGGAATTATACAGGCACCATCCACAAGGTTGACTGCTTTAGAACTATGAAAGATTCTATACTATTTAAGAATGTATATTTTACAATGGCAGATCTTGAGGCTTTCCTAAAAGAGAAAGCTACCAAATGGCCTAATGGAGAACTTACAAGACAGGCAAAAAATAGTGAAACAGGAAGTAAGAAGAGATTATACCTAATGCACATTAGAGAGGTACGTGATGGATTATATAATAGTGAACTTTCAGAAACTGAATTGTGGGTAGCACACGGATATAAAGATCCGTTAAAACATAAGATGGAACAATCTGAAAAACAGGGATTTTCACTATGACACCTATGAGTAAGAGACGGAAGTCAGCGCTGTTACAGAACCTTGTAAGAGATAAGATATTAAAGTCATTCCCACACCTAAAGCCAGCAGATGTTGTAACTGCAAAACACGGACAAACGGGCCCGGATGTAGTGTTATCTAAAGTGGCCAGAAAGTTAGTTGGAGTTAACTTTGAGTGTAAAAACCAGAGCAAGATGAAGACTATATATGACTGGTACAAACAGGCCTCTAAAGGTCAACACAAGTTAATCCCAGCAGTTGCAATGAAGATGAACTCAAGAGAACCACTAGTTGTCATAAGTTTAGATGATTTCTTTGATCTTATAAAATAATTTTGTTAGGTTTAATTATGGCTACTAAAGATACCTCTAATCTTCAAAAGATTTTTAAATTATCTTATGTAATAATATTCGCTTTATTATCTTACTATATTTTAATCGGAAGTAAGTATGAGCGAAAATCAGTCTATGACAGAATAGATAAAATTGTTCAAAACTCTATTACAAAACATTGGTATAAAGAATGTTTAGAAGACAATATTAAAGAAATAGGTTGTTTACCTCGTCGATTTGAAAAATTTAATATGAACGGCAGATGGGTCAA
>WLWF01003366.1_pt1 | contig 10552 bp, 9 predicted proteins | sample 6718331 | NCBI WGS metagenome assembly WLWF01 (sample SAMN12718692, study PRJNA515312) | sponge metagenome | isolation source: marine sponge | host: Mycale hentscheli | place: New Zealand: South Island, Marlborough, Capsize Point | collected 2003-05-01
AGGTGGAGAGTCTAACCCGTGCTCGCGATACCACTCATCAAGCAGACCGGGAAGTTTCTCCTCAATCTCAATAACCATCTTCCTCGCCTTCAAGGTCTTCATAGACGTTCTCCAAAAAGTGTCTTTCTCTGGTTGGTTCTTTTCTGACATAGGTAATTTCTTTATGGGACTCTTCTACCAATAAAATAAACTTCATCAATATAAAGATTATAATGAGTGGTAAGAAGCAAAGTAATAAGACCATTATATTTCCCTACAAAAAAAGAGGGTGTTTCCCTCTTATTATATCTATTTAGTTGTTAGTGATCTGTATCAAAAGATGCCAGGAATAATTTGACCGGTAGTTGCGTAGGTGCCGACTGCGATGACGAAACCTAGCATTGCTAGACGAGCATTGAGGATCTCTGCTTCAGGGGTGAAACCGAACATGATATAACCTTTTGTTAAGTACCTGGATATTATAGCACAGATTCTAGGTCACATCAACAATTACTTTAGTCAAGCTTGTCCCATTATGCCCTGTTACTTGGAACTCAATATCGTAACTACCGGTTTGTGTAATAATACCACTAATCCTTCTCCGATCGTAGCGTGAAACATCAACTCCGGCTGGAAAAGAAGCTTCATCCCAGAAGTATGAGATCGCGTTGTAGTAATTTGCGTTATATGTAAATGCGATACCAACGGTAGCATTAACTGTATCAGGACTACCTGTGGAAGTATGTGCTGTTGATTGTGCGAAGGCGATCCGATCCTGTGTAGCTATTATTTCTTGTTCAATATACTGTATAACATTCTCGGCAGATCCAAAAGAATTGCCGTCACTATCTAGCCATTCACTATAATGAACTTTATAAATGTCGTATGTTGTATGATTGCCGTTAGAAACAGTTAGTCTATCATCAATAACATCAACATAGTCTGCGTCATCTGTATTATATAATACACTTATACCATTTATTCGGTTCGCACCATTTGCCGAAGCAGTCCCATCCGAAGCACTCCCAGTAAATAAAATTACCGGAGACAATGGACCGAGAATACCTCGGTGTATTTGTATAGCCATTATTTATATTATTGCTCTTCGATGAATATTTAGGCAATTTTAGTAATGGTAATAATACTAAAACTAGGTTCAACTGTAACTGAACCGGCAGCAGCCAGTCTAGCTAGCTGAATTTGAACCTGATCTTCTCTGACTCCAGGAATAACTTCCAAACTAGCGATAGTAGTAAGAGTAACTGAAGACTCATTGTGACCAGAACTAGATCTAATGTATCCCATAGCAGCAGTTTCTGGTAAAGCAACACCTTCCGCATTAGTATTCTCTGGATCAGCTTCAGACGCAATAGCAAACTTCAAGCCAATACTTGCTCTTTGTACGTTAGGTGTTGTGAAATACATTGACGCACTGATCATATAAATCCCAGTTTCAGGAACAATAATACCCCCAAAACCAATACCTTGTCTAGCTGGAACTGCTGCTGCGTAGCGATAACCACCAGCCTCAAGAATAGGAGTGCTATTCAATATATTGAAAGTCTGGAATGCTGTTGATGTGTTTACAGTTGCCTCGGAGAGTACCGTTGATTTGATATAAGACTGCTCTTTAATACCAGTAGCACCAGAGGCACCTACGTAACCATCAATTGATGTTTTACTTGTTGCTCCTGAAGCACAATTGATACATGCTGGACAAGATAAATCTAATTCAACATATACTTTACCACTTGAGTCACAAACATCAGCTCTATCTACGATACCAACACCGTATTTCTGTGTAACAAGACGGAATAAGATTGGGTAACCCGCGTCATAAACTCTAGTACCAGAAGAGAAAGCTCCGTCAGCAGCGTCACAACAATGGAAACCTTGGTTAGCAGTAATTGTTAATGAAGCTAAGAAAGTTTCACTATCTTGTTCACTACCATCTGGTCCAATTAATTTACCACCATTATAAGCAAAACCACTAAATGCAAGAAGTTGAGTTCTTTTACATCCAGCAACATTTGCACCTTGTACTAACTCATTTCCACTCCATACGAATGGGAATGCTTCTGATGATGAAGCAGTCCAACTACCTCTTGAGTAGTCATAAAGTCCATCAGTTTGTTCTTGTGGTGCACCACCTGCATAATACTGGTCGTATAACGAAGTAGATGCTGCAGAAAATGCTCCACCTGGTGTTCCTGGGTTCATACCAGTTCCTGGGAAGTCCGTTGAGTTATTCATCGGTGACCCATAAGGTTGGTAGTGTTGTCCACCTGGTTGTGCTGCAATTTTAGGTACAAAGTAGAATAATTTACCAATTGGTAAGTTCATAGCTTGTACAGAAACGATATCGTTTGCCAATAATTTAGAGAATACTCTCCTAATAATTGGAAAAACAACTGTTTCGAATGAACCTGAATCAGAAGCTGTTGTAGCTTCGTTGATTAGGTTTGTTGCTTGATTTTCATATAGCTGAGCTATATTTTCTCTAACGTGACCTTTAAGTCCGTCAAGGAAACCAAGACTGTTCCATTTGTTTAAGGTATCTTCTTTGATAACTTTAAGGTGTTTTAACCCGATGTTACCAACCATACCTGATTCTAATAGTGCTCCCATAGTTTTTTTTTTAGTTTTTAAAAAGCGTTTATTATAGTTTAGACATTAAGTCTTTCATCCTACTAAATTGAGGGTTTTCATAAACTTTTGATTCCAATAGTTTACTTCCACCACTAGTAGGTGATTTAGTAATTTTTTGCTCAACCGACTCAGAAATTGTTTTTGTAGTTTTTTTAGCTACTTCCTGAGAAAGTTCTTCTTTGATTACCTTATACAACTGTTTAGAACCTTTCAATGTATTTACACCATCAAAACGTTTTAACACGTTGATTTTTTCCTTCTTGGTAGTTGAATGTTCAGTAAATAGACGTGTTACGTAAGCTAAATTTGAATTAAACACACCCACTTCATTCAGTTTATCTCTAAAAGTTGTCAAAGCTTTCTTATAGTCAGAATTTTTAACTTTTAAAGTTTCTACCTCTTCTTTAAGAAGATTGTAGGACTTTCTTATACGACTTTCACCAAGGTTACGATTGTTAGAGATTGCTTTTCTAATTCCAGAAGGCTTGTGTTTTCCACCAGACTCTCTTCCAAACCCTAAAGTTCTTGAAGCTTCTTTCATTTCGTAATCTCTATGAGTTGCTGATTGGTCACCTTTCTTAGCTCCACCTTCTTTCATTTCATAATCTAAATGTGTTGCTGATTGGTCTCCTTTCTTAGCTCCTCCTTCTTTCATTTCGTAATCTCTGTGAGTTGCTGATTGGTCTCCTTTCTTAGCTCCCCCTTCCTTCATATAATCTCTATGTGTTGCTGATTGGTCTCCCTTCTTAGCACCACCTTCCTTCATATAATCTCTATGAGTTGCGGATTGGTCACCTTTTTTTGCTCCACCTTCTTCCATGTCTTCCATTTCCATCATGTCTCCACCTTCCTTTTCATAATCTTTAAGTTTCCTTGCTGATTCAGGTTGGTCTACACCCATAACGTCCATTTCATCCATGTCATCCATTTCTTCAAGCTCAATTTCATAAACTACTTCTTCGTCCATTTCTTCCATCTCATCCATGTCATCCATTTCGTCCATATTATCCATGTCCATTTCTGACACTTCCGTTTTGTTTTCATTGACTGCTTTTTTCATAGTTTTTGTTTTTTTGCTTTCGTCTAATTTAATGATGTATTCAGTATTAGTAGTATTGTCGGTCAACTCAATTTCATCATCGTCCTGTTGGATAATGATTCCATCTTCGTCTCCCATTGCTTTAAATACTTTTAATACTTCTTCATCGGATGCTAATGTTAAATCTAGAGGTGGCAGTTCAGGTAACTCTACGTCGTCTGTCTCGTCCTCAATATCAAGTTCCATGTCATCAGACATATCTAAATCCATTTCCGGTTCATCAACCATCATGTCATCTTCAATATCTAAAACATCAACTTCTTCTTCTTCTTCTTGCTCCTTAAGGTAATCGTCTTTACTTAACGATTCTTTTACTAGTTCGTGAATTTCTTCCTTCATTGTCGAAGAAAGTATTTCTTTTGCATTAGACTTCATAGTTTCTTCCAACTGTTCCGCCTCGAGCAACGCTTTTTCTAAAATTGATTCGCTCACGTTTTTTTATTTTTTTTACGTTTATTATTATTATACTACAATGCATAACGCAAGTAGTTTTATAATAAATATAATCTTATTGTAAAAAATCCTTATTTTGGGGTTTTTATTGGGAATTTATCTATTTAAGAAATTGTCTAGTTTTGACATCATAGATAATGACTTGTCTACTGTTCCAGATTTTGATGATTCTACCATGTCTGTGGGTTCGTCTACGGTGTCTGCTTTTTCATCTTCTTTGAATAGGTATGACCCGGGTGTAGATGGGGAAGAAACCAAATCAAAACAAATTAATTCAAAATCTTCTTGTACTTCATTATATTCACCATTTTTAGTTAGTGAACCAACACCTCTAGAAGATATACCTAATGTGACACCTTGTCTTAGTAAATTGGCAGCCATATCACCAACACAAGAAATTACACCTTCTTTTAAATAACCAGGAGAAGTTAATAGTTTAAGTTTACCAATTAATCTATTACCATCCCACCAAGTTTCTGTAATAATATGAGAAGCTCTGTCTAAATCTATAAGTGAAGATTCTGGGTGATTAAGTTCAGAAATTGCACCACCTCTTTTTATAACTTCCTGGTACCTTTCGTTTTCCCTTCTTAGAATTGGTTCTGGGTATATTCTACCGTTTCTATTTGGTGTGTTATATTTTTGAAGTATTGCATTCATATATATTTCACCACCAAAGTCATCTGAAGTCATTTCTTTTAATATACCTTTGTTGTCATCAGGTGAAAGATATCCATCATGCTCAACTAATATACCATGACCAATTTCTCTTGCTTCTAATACTCTCATAATATTGTTTTTAAATAAATAGTGGTTATGGGTAAAAAAACTGGTGTTACTTTTTAGACTTATGGAATTTAAATGTTTGTGATGACATTAATGTTTTATTTATAATTTTGTCAGTAATGTTATTTATAGAATCTGATATACAGGAAACTTTAATATCTTTGTGTTTTAGGTCTTTGAGAAATAAGGTTATTTCACACCTTAAAAAACTTCTCTTACCTTTTTTTATCCCACTAGCTCTTAAATCTAAATCTACTATTGTTTTTACTTTAAAAGGTGTTTTACCTAACTCATCATATACCGCATGTTTAATATCATTTTTAACTTTTTCAATTGGTTTTTCCCAGTTAAGTAATTCTTCCTGTGGTTCTGCCCAAGATGATAGATTTAAGTATATTGATTTAAGAGATGACACATCTACTGTACCATAAGATGTTTTAAATACATCCGAAATTTTAGTGTTAATCTCACGTCCTTGTTTTATCATATTCATATTTTTTTATATAATTAAATATAAAAAATAGACATGTTTAGTTCAAGTCCTCTAGGAGACTCCTAACCCTAATATAAGATTTTTTGGTTGAGCTTAATTCGCGAATTTCATTCTTAACCTCCACTAGTTTTGCTGATAAACTATCGTCTTTGGATTCTTTTAAAATTTGATTAATTTTATTTAAAGTAATTTCTTTAACATTACTAAATTCAGAAACTAGACTATCTTCTGTCATAAGTAGGGTATTTTTTAAAATAGTTTGTTGGTTTTCAGTAAGTTTATTGTCGTACTGTTCACCGTAATTTTTAGATAATACGTGAGATAGAATTTTAGGATTTTTAATTTTAATCGGTGATTTTTTTATCTTCAAAGTGTTTTCACTTAAAAACTTTTTAGAATTACTAATACTTTCTAGATTTATAACTGAGTCATTAAATACTACATTATCTATATTCTCATAAATTTTATTAGTTTTTTCGGTACAAAGTTCTTTTCTATCTAGGATAATTTTATCTAGTATAGGTATTACTTTATTTAATTTACTTTTATTTTCTTTTAGAAAAGTTACCGCCTCATTTATATAACCTCTAGAATTTTCTAAGTTATCAAAATGTTTACTTTCTATTTCATTATATAACGTAAAGAATTCTCTTAGAATTTTAGAGTATTTCATAGCTCCCATAACTACCGATAAATTTCTTTTAAACTTATCACTATTAGTAAATGAGTTTTCAAGAATACTGTCTATATTATTTTTATAATAACCAAAATTTTTCATAAGTGTCTTTTATAATAAATATACTTAATCTTCTAATAATGAATCAACCTCCTCATTTATAACATCAATATTATTTTTTGCTCTATTAACTACTGTTTTAAGACCATCTAAAGACAATCCTTTTTCTTCCATTAATAAAGGTAATCCTTTTTCTTTCTTAAAACCTTCCGCTGCAGGTACTGGTTCGGTAATTTCATCACCACCTCCAGGTGCTTCAGTTTCTGGTCCACCCATATCAAAATCAGCTACACTTTCACTACCAGCATCTAATCCTGGTTCTTCACCAGCAGTATCACCACCGTCACTACCTTCTTCTGTTGGTGGTTCACCGTATAACTTATCTACTGTGTTGAATAGTCCTGTTTTCTTAATTGTTTCTGAAGTAGTTTCTAATTCCCCAGCGAGGGCTTTTTCGAATCTTTGTTGTTGTAGGTCTAGTTTAATTTCTTCGTCACTCATACCTAATATAAATTTCTTTGCCCAAGTAGCTGATACTGGTGCTATACCACTACCAGGGTCACCCACCGCATCTTTATATAATGTAATTTTAGTTTGCCATTGTTCTAATTTTAGTAGTTCAGCTTGTGTCGATGGATTGGTTAACCCTAAAGAAAAATTCTCTAATTCATCTTCAAAACCTAAAACATATAAATGAATAATAGCTATTTTATTTAATTCTTGTATTATAGCTTTTTGTATTCTATTTATCGTCCTAGCAAATCTAATATCTAATAACGCTAAATTTTTACCTTCACCCACAACCTCCTCAAACCCTAAAAAAGCTTTAGGTATTCTTAATGAAGCTAATAACTTTTTTTGTATGTACTCTATGTCAGCTATTTCACTTAAATTAGTAGCTCCTGGTAAAGTATCTATTGGACTAGGTGCTGCTTGGTCTCTAACAGGTATAAAATAGTCCTGGTCAACAGCCATTTGATTCATTCTTAAATCAACATTTCCATTTGTTGGGTCAACGACTGGGTCTCTTTTGAACTTATTTGCTACTTTCTGAATGTATGCTTCTACATCTTTATCGTCCATGTTACCAACAAAAACTTTAAATACTCTTCTTTCTGGTGCTCTAGAAGTTCTATAAACTAACATCGCATCTTCAGCTAATAATAACTGTTTCCATATTCTTCTACATTTTTCTAACATAGAAGTACCATAAGGTAATCTTCTATCATCACCCAGTAGTCTAAAATGTGCAACTTCCCAAGAACTAAATTTTACATCCTTTTCTCTCCACTTAAATTCTACTTTGTGAGCACTCGGGTCATCATTACTTATTTGGTTTAATGCACTGTGTCCTTCATTTCTCTCTATTTCAATATTAGGTAATTGGTTAACACCTATAATTCCTTTTTCTGGGTCTATTTTAAGGTATACAAAATTATCTCCGTATTTACACGTATTACGAATCCACATAGGTAAATTGGTATTGACATCTAATATATTATTAAATAAATCACCCAATATAGATTTAATTCTAGTAGACTCAGAGTAAATGGATAACATATAACCTTTTTCAGAAGGTGTTGTAGCTTCTTCAGAATATATATCTAAAGCTGCAGAAATTTCTGGTGTAAATTCCATAGATTCATAATCATAATAAGAAGCTAACCTTGTAGGTTCATAGTACACTGATTTAGTATAAAGTTCATTATCTATTTTTTGCCATTGATTGGATAGGTATAGGGATTGTTGCATTTGCAACTTTTCTTTATCAAACTCAGCTTTTGAGTCTGTTTTAAGAATGTCTTTTGGACCTAGTTTAAATTTTTGGTAGGACGGTTCCTGTTGTTGTGGGCCTGCCGGTCCAAATAATTTACTTAGTCTTTGGTATATTGTTAAGTTATCTGCCATGTTGTTTAATAATATTAATTATTTTATAAATAGTAAATCATTTGTTATCGGACTCTCCCAAATAACCACCCATAATCTTTGTACATCTGTTTTGCGTCATTATTTTGATTTCCTGGTTGACCAAAAATACCCCTATTAGGTGCAGGTCTTCTATGTTCTGGTTCTTCAGTTTCTCCATTTGCACTACCTGACGTGGTCCAACTATTTAACATCGCTTTAGTTAAACTATCAGCTTTTTTTAATTGTGAAAATGAATTTTCGCCCACATATAAAGCCATGGCTATTGCCATAATTAAATCGTCATGTTTACCCTTCATATGGTTAGGTTTTCCATTTATGTAAACAAATGTGTGAAGTTCATTTAATAATCTTTTAGACCTTATAGTAAATTTATGTCTTAACGACTCCTCAAAGGCAGCCACAATTTGACTTCTTTTATTGTTAAAAGCTAGTCCTGGTGTTTTACTACCTTCGTTTGGGTTGTACTTCCATTTGTCCGCGGTGTTCATACCTTCCACATATAAATCTTTATAACCTAATTCTTGTAATTTTCTAGAAGTAGCTACACCCATACCACCTGTAATATCAGTAACAACATAAGCTTTATACATCGTACCCCATTTGTATATTATATCAGCAGCTAAATCGGGTGGTATTTTACCCAAATATTCTAATACCTGACATCTTTCATCAAAATCAATTATAATAATAGAAGTAAAATCTTCCGAATCACCCCTACTAACATCACAACCTAAAATATACCTATGACCTTCCTTTGGTTTTTCCCAAACCCATAGTTGGTTCCCGACAAACATATCTTCGGGGTCTCTAATATCTTCATTTTTTATTCTTTCTATTGTTTCTACTGGGATTACGTTATCACCAGAACCTAAAAAAGCACTTTCTAATTCCTGTGAAACTTTTCTTCTATCATATTTAAGTTTTTTAACCATACTCTCAAACCAAGAAGAACAAGGCTTATACCCGTTTCTAGTTAAATCCCCAAATTTATTTAAATCTTTTTCATGTATAAATTCATTTTCATCAAAGTCCTCTATGTTTAATAAAAAGTGTACAATGTCGTTTGTTTTTACCCAGTATAAATCCTTTGTAAATCTAGGGTCGTTTTCCCAGTGAAGTTCTGAAATATGAAAACTATTTAATCCTTTTATAGATTGTTCGTATATTTCATAATATATTTTATCGTACCCGTTAGGTGTGGATATTACTATTACTTTACCTCCTGTTGATAGGGATGCCATACAAGCAGCCCAAAAATCGTCTCCCGCTTCTATGTAAGCCGCCTCATCAAAAATAAGTGTTGTAGGTGTAAAACCTCTAAGTGCATCTACAGAAGTTGCCACCGCTTTTACTTCACTACCATTATTTAATTTAAAATGTTTCTGAGAATCTTTTTCTTTAGAGAACCCAACATTAATCCAATCAGGCCATTGATTTAAAAACCCCCTAACTTTATTAGCAAATTCAGATGCAGTATCTAATTTATTTGCGATTATTAATATTTTTTCTGGTCTTGTTTTAGAAGCAAATTGTAGTTTTTTTGATACCCAGGCTGCTGTTGCTGTAGAAACACCAGCTTGACGATATTTTTTTGTAATGTTGTCGTTGTAGTTATCAAAATTACTTAACATCATTTTCTGTTCAGGAAATAAGTTAAATGGAACGTATTTCGATTGTGTATTATCGTACGTTTCTAAATACGTTTCAATCGAGTAGTTGGTGTCTTGTAAGCACCTAGCATATTCTTGTATTAGCTCTTGTTTATCCATATACTATAAATATCGGAAAAATATTAACCTTTTACAAGTTGTATAGAAAGTCTTTTTCTGCTTTTGTTAGAGAGTCCATACCACTTTTATTAATTTTATCTAAAATAGTATCCATATCCAACTCTTCAACATCTGGTAGTTGAGGTGTGTTATCTATCTGTGGTGTTGTTTCACCTGAGGCGTCTTCGTAGTCTTCTTGTTTTAGTTGGTTGACTATTTCGTCAATCATTTTTTTAACTTGGTCTTTACCTTTTTGACTACCTGATAATATTTCTTTAGCTAGGGAAAGAAATTGTTCTGCTTCTAAACTTACAAATTTAAAATAAAAATAGTTTTTAATTCTTTTTTGTTCGTCTTCATCAAAGAAATTATCTGGATATACTTCTAAAAATTTTTCCCAAATTACTGGACCTAATCGTAAATCCCAAACTTCAGCTGGTAAAGTATCCTCCATACCAATTACTTCTTTAGCCATGTCTGGGTCAGATGGTAGTCCGTGAGCTGAAACATACTCCATAACACCTTTATATAGTTCATGTACTAATATAGGAAACATTAATCCCTTTGCTTTAATTGTAGGTGGGTCTGTTTCTAAGTCTAATTCTTCTTTTCCAGCCATAGCTTGTTCTGCACCACCCCCACCAATCATACCTTCCATA
>WLWF01003369.1_pt1 | contig 10548 bp, 10 predicted proteins | sample 6718331 | NCBI WGS metagenome assembly WLWF01 (sample SAMN12718692, study PRJNA515312) | sponge metagenome | isolation source: marine sponge | host: Mycale hentscheli | place: New Zealand: South Island, Marlborough, Capsize Point | collected 2003-05-01
GGGACGTATGTTCTATTTTCCTCTCTACGTAGAGCTTTCCTATATACAAGATAATTGAATCTTGAACTAGAATAACGGCCTGATTTTAGCTCTTCTTTCTCATCTTGATTCAATCTAGATTCATTAGAGAGCGCAAATTCCAATCCCGACAAACCCGATTTATTTTTTTTCTCTATATTTAAAAAATTCGCTCTACTGGGTTTGCTTACGTTGTAATCCTCTCGAATTGTCTGTTCAGGTGTAGATTGAATATCCATATCACCAAAAATATCAGTATGTATTTTCGAAGTAGGTGAAAGGTGAGCGTTAATGAAGTATAACCAAGCAGCAAATCTTGTTTGAGTATCAATATGTTTTGGAGTTGTATGCTCTGGTTTTATAAAGCCATTATCTGCTAGTTTTTTTAAAAATATAGGAACAGCTTGCTCTACCTTTTTAGGGTCTACCAGAGATTGTCCAACACTAGGGTGATCTTTAAATCTGGATTTCAAATCCTGTATTCGTTTATTGTAAGACATTTGTATCTTTGACTTAGATTTGTCGGGAAAATTTTCACGATAATATTCATTCATCCTTTTCATTTCTAGAGGCGCCTTAGAGTCTTTCTTTTTTACTTTGCTCTTAAGTTTTTTCCATACTTCATCAAGTCTGTCACTAAAAGTTTCAGAAACTTGTTCGTCTGTTTCTGGATTTATTACTATGTCACCAATTGATTCAAAAATAACAGATCCTTGATACACCGTGGGCGCTGTTACTTCTTCTTCTTCATCTTCTTCTTCTTCATCTTCTTCTTCTTTTTCTTCTCCTGCGAATGTATCCTCTTTGGTTTCTTCTTCTTCTCCGAAATCTTCATTCATATAATTTACTATCTCTTCGAAATCAAGATCAGAATAAGAATCACCTTCTTTTTCTTCTTCTTCACTTTCGCTTACTAAGTCCATCAACTCTGCATCTGCTTCTGATGTATCTAGTGACTCAATTTCATCTATTTCAGAATCACTTACTAAGTCCATCATTTCTCCATCATTAACTGGACTCAAATCAGCAAGGTCATCTAATGTCAATTGATATTCATATATATCATTAAATAACGAAACTGTATCCACTAATGCTCTCGTTAGCATATCAATATTTTCACGAATATACGGAGGTGTTATATCATCTATCGCCTGCCAACTCCTTACATAGTCAGCAAATTCATCTTTGATTTCTGATAAATGACTTGCTAATCGGTCTTGTTCTGAATATAACTGTTCAGTTTCAGATTCATCTAATATATCTATAATAAGCTCCAAAGCATCAATCGATTGGTTATGAAATTCTTCATATTCGTTAATCAAGTCATTTAATACTATTTCTTGTTCAAACTCTCTATCCATATCTCCACCTTCAGGAGCATAGACAGGGGGGAAATCTGGCTCTTCTTCTTCTAGAAAGGGCAGGAACATATCTTCAATTTCTGTTAAACCTTCAAAAACAGGCGCATATTCGACAGGTTCTTGATATACTCCTGTAGGGCGATCTTGGGGTCTTACCATTCTACTTTTCATAAACTGCATTCTTGCTTCGACATACTCTCTATTTTCTTTAGGATAATTTGATGGCATTTGTTGTTTAAGTGCTTTATCTAATTGAATTATTTCATAGTCAGTAAAATAGTTAAGAGTACTTACTATAGGATCGTAGAACCCCGTAGTTCTCCTATCTAGTTATCCCCTAGCCTCAGCCAACCCTAATCTCTTCTGAACCTCTTGAAGAGATAGTTCATAATCATAACCTGGATAGTCCTTTGATTTTCGTAATTTTTCTATTTTTGTTAAATATTCCTTATCTGCCTTGGATAATGTTGTTGGGTCTTGATTTTGTAAATCCTTTGTTTCCATCGGTATCCTCGCTATATAAGGCTCTTTTATTCTATCCCAAAATATATTTCTAGTCCTTTTGTTGTTAATATCGTCACTCATCCCAGCTACTTTAATGGCTGCGGTTATGTTATCTTCATTTGCTTCTCTTATCTCCTTTTCCATTTTTTGTCTTTCCTTTAGTGTAAGTGGTCTCTGTATTGAGAGTGGAGACATACTGGCAGGTCTTGGATGCATTTTGGTCAAGTAATCATGATACTCTCTTATGACCCCTCTTTGAGCATCTTGAATTACTTGCTTTTCGATTTCTTCCAATTTTCTCACTTCTGGTCTTTCGTTTTGGAAGATAGCAACCGACTGAGAATCAATATATTTATTATACATCTCCAACGGGGTATTAGGTCTCATCGCATAGGCAGGTTCTATATTACTGGTTTTTCTTATATTCTTTGGAGAATACGGGTCAGGATCATCTTTCTTAGGTAGTTTGAAATCACCCATTTGTAAAGGTTTTCCAGTTTGCCTATTAATCAATAATGGTTTTCCTTTATTCCAATCTCGGTCATCTATAATATTCGACTCGTCATAAATTAATGATGGAACATAACTCATTTGATCGGTGGGCATATCTCCTTCAAAATCTACTATTGTTTTTATTGTTCCTTCAGGTCGTCTCATAGCAGTCGAAGAAAGTGCCATTCTATCTGGAAGGTAGGTGGGGTCATTCAAATCCTCTTCCTCAAATCTTGTAGCAGGTCTAAGCTCTAATGCTTGAGCTAGCAAATCTCCTTCAAGGTTTTCTAAGTCAGGCACTATTTCTGCTTCAATATTTCCGTTTATGATAGCTCCTCCATACCTTTTCTTATGGCGTCCTAATTGAATGCTTTTGAGACCAAATAAGCGTTGGTTCGACATTTATATAAATACAATATAAAAAAGTATTTGAATAAAGTATTAATTAATAAAATCCTCCTAAACCAAAATGATTCATCTGTTCTACTTGGGGTGTCATTATATTACCACCAAATTTTGCCCTCTTTCTTGATTCATCATATTCTGGGTCCATATACCCTTGCGCTCTTCTTCGGTCTCTAAATAGATCAAATTCGTCAGAAACATTATCTTGAAGGCTTTTTGCCATTTTCCGACCTCTGCGAAGAACTTCTTCTCTCTCCTCTTCGGTCAAATTTGCATTTTCATATAGGTCAATTAGATAATTTAGCTTTTCTCTTAATGACCCTCTCATATTTTCAAGATGGTTTAAATTAACGTAATCAGTCATAGTAAGTTTTGTTCCAGGAGCTTGAGAAATAGGCCCAGACATTATATATATTGCCAAGAAAAAAAAATTACAAACTTCGGGTTCTTCTTCCTAATTGAATACTCTCTAAACCAAATAAATTATTTTCTCTTACTTGGTTAAGTCCGCTACCAAATATATCTTCATCAAATACAAAATCCTCGCCTAATTGATCATCAATAAAATATTCTCTTCTAGTCTCTGGTGATATTGTTGTTCTTGAAGGATTTATGGTCTCCTCATCGGTAATATAACCATCTTCTCCTTCAAACATATCTGTATCCAACTCCATATCCATATCATCTAAATCATCCATATCTAAATCAATACTCTCAATATCATCATCATCAACCATACCACCTCTCCTCATCTTCTTCCTATCATCTAAATCCATTTCATGAATCTCGCGTAATCTTCTTATCTTACGTCTGAGTTCTTTAAATCTGGGTAATCTATTTCGAATTCTTGGGTCTCTTACCTTTCTCATTATCATGTCCAATTCTTTTTCCAATTTTTTTAATTCATTAACACTTCCGCCTTTTTTCGAATATTGAATACCAGCAATCATTTTTCTTACTTGTTTAGCTTTGCTTTCAATACTTGGGTATTTTTTTAATAACATCTTTTTGGAGACTGGGTTTTTTAAAGCAGTATTGATTTTTTGAATCTTATGCTTTGCATAGCCAAGTTTTTGTCTTCCTTCAGAAGTTTCATAAGTCTGTTTGCGTAGCATATCAACATAAGCAGGGCTCAATATTTTTTTGATATGTTCTTCAACAGGGTGCTTCACCATCTAATTATATAATCTAATAAGAAAAAAACATTATATAATAGCTATTAGTCTAATAAATATTTTGGTTTCGTCAATTTATGAATGGCTACAGCCAATAGGGTGCTGGCAACATACACTAAAGTAATTGCTGTTATAAATTCCATATGATATAGCTAAAGATTTAAAAATATCTAAAATCATCTTCATCACCTAAATCTGCGTTGCCTGTCTGTAATTGAATTTGGTCAATAGATACATCTTCTACTAATTCAGAGTCTGTAATTTTGTCTTCACTTAACTCATAATCATATCCAGTTACATAAATTCGATTTTCTCTGGGTTCAATAAAAAAAGATTGAGAGATGTCAGTTCTTCTCTCCTTGTTAATAGGCTTCCAATAGTGTTCAATCCATAAATCCCAATATGACGATGTTAAGGTAATAATCATCGTTTTGCCTCTATAGCAATATTCTTTCACTTGAAAGTCATTAGTAAGTTTAATATATCTTGGGATAGGCCAATTTATTTCCCCACTATATTTGGCAGTCATTAAATCTAATGAATCTTCGCCACTCATCTCTTGAGCTTTTTGTTGATCAGTAAAAGTCCATATCATTTTTTGCATTTTATATATAGTAATGATAATGCATTATCCTTTATATAGTTTTTACATTAAATATATAAATAGGTTTTTAAAGACTTCTATGACTCCCAGCATTAGCTCCCAAACCCAACTCGTTTGTTCCGTAGGCAATTCTGGCTTGTTGCTGTCCCATCTCATCTATTATACCTTTACCTTTTTTTTTTATTCTAAAATATTTACTATCAGGGAGGTCATCATACGCCAATCTTGCTCCCTTGGGTTGTCCTACTCTGGCCATTCCCTTTTTTGTTCCAGCACCACTTTTGTAGGCAGCTTTACATTCAGCACTCTTCAAGGCGTCGTTGTATTTCATTCCTTTTTTTTGGCAATAGGACTTGACATGTTCTATCCAAGCGTTGGCCATTTGAATTATAATATTATAAAAGATAAAAATATTATAACTAAACATTAATACTTCCTTTTGGAATCCGAGTGGATGGCGTTGTTGCGGTAGTTGCTAAGCTAGGTGTTCGTATAATTGGAGGCAAACCATTCTTCACTTGGAACTCTAATTCTTTTTCTTCTGTCACCGTATCTCTTACGACTTTCATACAACAACATTCGAATTCTTTACATTTACTTTTGTATCCCATTTTCGTTAAAGTGATAATCAATCCTACTCCAGATGTAATAACAAAAGTCCAAAACATTTCACTCATCGGCATATTAATATATATTAAGAAAAAGATGTAAAGGTTCTAAATCCTCTCCCAATTGGAGAAGGTGGGGTGTAAAGACAACTCCCATTCAACATCATATACCAAAAATAAATAATGCCAGATAGTTGATAAATAACAGGTATAAAAGCCATATATTACAATTAGATATTTATGTCATAGGAATATTTCCTTTATCGTATATCCAACCTCGTCCTTGATCGCCTACGCCACCAAAAGTAGATGTCGCTATTTGAGCCATATAATCAATATTACCACCAGAAGGTCCTACAAAATAACTACAAATTGTCTCACTATAGCGTGGTCTGTAATTAGGTCCTTCTCCAAACCCCCAACATTTTATTTTAACTGTCCATTTACCATTACCACCTGGAGTGCGTCCAGTATAACCTGATGCTTGAACTCGAATAGGGCATCTATCACCAAATGGGGTGCTAAATAATCTCGCAATAGTCGCACCACTAGTAATTACTTGAACTGGGCCAGCACCTTCCCATTCTGTTCTTTGAACGCCCATATTCATATTCAACCCATTACCTTCCACTAAACGAAATGCTACCAAATCAGCATTATTTGGAGCAAAATTATACCATTCTGCTCCCCAGGTATGATTATATCGAAAACGAGCAGGTGAAAATTCTAATCCTGTAGAATATACTTGACCCTCTTGATCATTTGGGGTTGCTAAACCAAACCAACTTTTACTATTTATTTCGGCTTCAGTTCCATTATATCCAGCAGCTTTCACTTCGCTTCCTTGACTGCCTCCATCTCCAAGATAGATAATGTTGTTAGTATTATTGATAATAGTTTGTCCTGATGCGGATAAGACTTGATTAGTATTACTTGTCATCGTAGCCTGACCACCAACAACACTTAATACATTATTTGATGAACCATTATCAATACGAATCGTATCATTCACTTGAAATGTAGTTGCGTTAGGTGGTATCTCTACAGCGGCAAGTGCCTGTTTGAGAAGAATTAATCTTTCAAATGAAATAAAGTCTCCTGATACAACATTTTGAATGACTGTAGGTGATAATTTTGTATCAATCAAAGTTCCTAAAATATCTTGTTTTAAATTTATTCCATCGCTAGAAACTTCGATTGCTTTTGTATTTACAAGTGGGTCAAGGTCATCAAGAGCCACTACTTTTTTTGTATTGGTTTCGTCAAAAAAATGCGGATAGTCATATGTTGATGTTGCCATTATTATATATTATTGTTATAAAAAAATCTATTAAAGTTTTTTAATCTTATGACCAAGAAACTGGATAAAAAGCAGGAACTTGAGATGGCTCTAAGAAATCTATTCTAAAACATACAAGCATATTTTTGTCATCTCCTTCAGGACCATTCCAGAAGTTCCACCCAAAACCAGTTGCGGTCCTATTTGTAATTATATTACCTTGAGCAGCAAAAATAGCACTTTGCTGACTGACGGTGTAGGTGCCAGAACTTCCAGTATATCCACCATAATAGGTGACAAATACCATATAGTCAGTAGTTGCTGTTGGATTATCAGCAGCCGTTAAAGGTATGGTAACATTAACATTTCTGGTGTCGCCAGTGACATTATATGTTTTATAAACAGAATTAGTAGAACCTCCACCGCCACCTATTTCATTTAAAACCCAACCAGTCGTAGGGACTTTCGATGAATTGTCTCCAGCAGCAGGTGGTGCAGAAATAGTAGCCGAGGTTAAACTTTCATTACCTTGGGCAACTGGGAATCGTAAATAATTGGCATCTAATTCAGCCATCAAATTTTCATCTAAAAGTCGTTGCCAATAGTAATTGTTAAATGTATCAACATTAGGAATTGGTGGAGGTATGGAACTCATTATATTATATTATAAGATTAAAAAACTTTAATTATTTTTATTATGTAGTCGAATAAACAACTTCACTCGTAACAGGGTCGTAGCTCATTACTCCTACTCCCAATCCCAAAGCAACACCTCTGACAGGGTTAATAAAACATCTGCTTGTTCCAACAGGATTAAAAGAACCACCAGCCGCGTGAATACAAATCGAATTTGCTCCCAGACCAGATGATCCTGAACCATTTCCTAGGGCAATAGAATTATTACCTTGATTAGTGTTACCAGCACTATTTCCTACTGCTATGCATCTATCTCCTTGATTATTAACAGCAGCATTACATCCTATTGCTACAGAATCATTCCCTTGAGTGTTTTTTCCAGCATTATATCCTACAGCTACAGATAGTTCTCCTTGAGTATCCGTTCCAGCTAATATTCCGACTGCTACAGAATTATTACCTTGATCATCTTTACCAGCTGACCCTCCTATTGCGACACTATCAGTTCCTTGATTGGTTCGACCAGCCTGATTTCCGATTGATATAGCATTTGGACCTTGATTGGTTTGACCAGACTGACTTCCAATTGAGATTATATCTGATGTAAATTTGATTCTATTTACATTATTAACATCATTTGAGCCCATATTTAAATCTTTTTGAGATGTATTAAGCGTTGTAGTTAAAAGTAAATTGTCTTCAGATGCAAAGCTCCCGCCTCCAACTTGCCGATTTGTTGATAATTGAAGTTCGCTGTCGATGTAAGCCGTATTACCTGCATTTCTGGCAAGTGTATTAATAGTTGCTTTATTTGCTCCAGCTATTTGAGGAAATATTTGAAGACCAGAACCAAACCCATTAGCATTATCTCTAATTCGAAAATGACCACCAATAGCAGCGGTTCCACCATTACCTACTTCAATATCAATTGCAGGGCCTGTAGAAGCTGATTGACTAAATTCAACAGCAGAACCACCTGAAGATGCTACTATCATTTTACTGCCAGATTGAAGAATAACATCGCTTCCAATTTGATTCATATTAATATCATTTGCCCCTGGTGTATTACCTAACCCCAAAGTTTGCTCCAAAGTTTGACTTCCACCACCACCAGAAGCAGCAGTAGTTTGACTTGTCCCATCAGCAAAGTGAATACCATTTGCACTTACATTTGTATTACCTAAAACTGTTAGAGCACCCGAAATAGTTTCACTTCCTTGACTGGTAGGCCATTTTAAATATCGTCTATCGGCATCCACTATCGAAAGAGTGCTCGTATTGTATAGCCAGTATAAGTTATTGAATTCATCTACATTAGGAAATGGTGGAGCTCTTTCAGTCATTTTATATACATTAGACAAAGAATTTTATTTTTCTATTATAATATATAATGAATGATAAAGACCGCGATAGAGAACAGAACCCTATTAACCTTGGCAATAAAAAGAATAAGTCAGGTGTTGAGCTTTTGGATTGGTATAAGGAAGTTCCGAAAAAGTTTCTTGCGACAAATCATAATCCTCATTTTGATGCTCATCAAATTAAAGTTCCATTTAGGATGATTATTGCTGGCAACTCAGGTTCTGGTAAGACTCAGACGTTGTTGAATTTACTTTACAATATGCCTGACACTTGGGACAATATTTGGTATATCACTAAGAACAAAGATGAACCTTTGCTAAATTATTTAGATGAAAAATTAAAAGACGATGGATTAATTATCGACGAAGGATTAGAAAGTTTGCCAGATTTAGACCAGATGGACAAAGAAAGAAACAATTTAATTATTTTAGATGATTTAGTGAATGAACCTTTAAAACAACAAAGGCCTATTGGCGATTACTTTATAAGAGCAAGAAAAAAGAATTGCAGCATCTGTTATATTTCTCAATCCTTTTATGGTGTCCCAAAATTAGTTAGAGATAATATTACTCACTTGATAATCAAACAGGTGTCCAGTATGAAGAATCTAACTATGATTTGTCGTGAATGTTCTTTAGGATTAGATAAAAAAGATTTAAAAAAGATTTACGATGATGCTACGCAGTCGAAACAAGACTTCCTTCTACTTGATTTAGACGCTGAACCCGATATGAGGTTTAGAAAGAATCTGGATGCTGTATATGATATTAGTAGTATGACTGATGTATAAAAATACAAAAAACCTTATTTTTTATAATTATTTATATTTTTTTTCTAAAACTAATGTATAATGAGTGGATATATCATACCTCCCCGCACTTCCCCTAACGACTATGCTATCGGTGTATCAACCCAAGATGAACTCTTGAGAGCAGCTGTCGCTAACGATGCCAATATTGCCAGAGCAAGAAAATTACAAAGAAAAGGCGAAGTTGAACAACTGCTTCCCAGACAAAAATTGAGCGTTGAAGAGAGATTAAGAAATGAAGGTATTCAAGAGGCGGAAGCCAGAAGTAATTTGATGCGTATTGGATTTAGAGACCAAGAAGCAGCTGATATTGTTATCCAAATGGATAGAGATGAAAGAGCTACTTTGAATGGTGCTTATCCTGAAATTAAACGAGACATTCAAGCCAATTATGATGTCGGTTTGATGACCGTATCATTCTTCCTTTCTTACTTTAGACGATTTAAACATACTCTGATGGCTGCTCGCGGTGTATCGTTTTATGGTGCTGGTTCTGGCGAAGATAGTTTAATAAATAGCGTTGATGAATTGAGTGCGCTTATTCCTACCAAAAACCAACTGACTGATTTTGCTGCAAGAGTGTCGACTATGGGTGTCGATGTAAGACCTATTATGTATTGGAGAGACCGCATGACGCCTGATATGGATACTGTTAGACAATTAGATGACGATTTGAGATTACCTTACATTCAAGATTTATTAAAATTAAGTCAAAAAGCTGGTTCAATAAGCCGCAATCAAACTCAAACTCTACTTGACACTTTCGGTAGAAAAACTGAAACAGACAAACTATATGATATACGAAAAATGACGTCGGTTGGTGCATATTATATGAATCGTGGTGAGGATATGGTGCGCGAATTGGAAAGATTACGTAATATCTCTACAAGTGTAGGTCAATCTTCATTCGAAAACAGAGAAACCAATACTGAGCCTCTCCGTTCAGGTTTTGATGAATTTGACGTTGGAAAAACAGGTGATGTTGACTCAGACGAAGAAATTGAATCCAGAGAACCACTTGAATACGAACCATCAAAAAAACCCAGGTCTTCGGATATATATAGAGATGAATTAGAATCTTTACTTAGACAATTTCAAGAGGATGATAGTGCTGTCAACTTTAAAAGAATAAAAGATAAAATGGGCGAAACAGGTTATATATTACCAGCAGGAGTCGCTAAGGCAAGATTTTCTGCTCAACCATTTGTCTATATAAATCAGGCGGTAGCGGCTTTCGAAGGTCCAAAAACAGGTAGTGGATATGATAAACCACTTAAAATGAAAGTAGGCAGAGGG